>Ga0210409_10002148_pt1 | contig 23923 bp, 22 predicted proteins | sample IncBWH17MmetaG_FD_161649 | JGI IMG/M metagenome (GOLD analysis project Ga0210409, IMG submission 161649) | Forest soil microbial communities from Barre Woods Harvard Forest LTER site, Petersham, Massachusetts, United States - Inc-BW-H-17-M | ecosystem: Environmental > Terrestrial > Soil >...
GCCAGGTCGTCCGCGAGCAGCGGCCAGGCCTTCACGTTGGTCGGTCCGTAGGGTACGTGCTCGGACAACGTCTTCTGCCGTTCGGGGGTGCTGGCGAAGGAGATGAACCGGTACGCCTCGGACAGCCGGGCAGAGCCTTTCAGAATCGCCCAGCTGTCGACGTCGTACAGACTATGGTCCCACGCGATCTTGAAGTGCTGGTTGCGCGGCTGTTCGGGGTCGAACCAGAGCGTGTAGGCCGAGCTCATCACCATGTTGCCTGCGGACAGCTGGGCCCCCGGCTGGGCCGCAGCCTCCCACCAGATCGTGTGCGGCTTGATCTGCTCCAGTTTTCGGAATGCCCGCTGCACGCCGGCATCGGTGGCCAGCAGCGGATACACATCGGTCGGTGCCACCCCGTCGGCCAGCAGCGCGATCTCCAGCGTGTATTTCGCGCTGCGACGCAAGCCCCGCTTGCCGGGGTACCTCTTGACGTCCCAGAAGTCGGCCCACGAGTTCGGAGTCGCCTTGAGCCGATCGGAATACACCAGGGCGAGCGACCAGGCGAAGATGCCGACGCCGCAATCGGACACCGCGCCGGGGATGAAATCGCTCCCCTGGCCGATCCGGCCGATATCGAGTTTCTCGAACAGGCCCTGCTCGCAGCCCAGCTGCAGAGTCCTCGACTCGACCTGGATGACGTCCCAGTCGGGTTTGCCGCTTCTGACCATCTGCTCGAGCTCAGTGGTCTGGCCGTCGTAGGAGAACGATTTGATCCGGATGCCGGTCGACTGGCCGAACGCGTCGTAGTACGCCTTGGTCAGGGCGTCCTGGTCGGCCCGCCCGAACGAGATCACCGTGAGCTGCTTGGCATCGGACGCGTACAGGCCGGCCGACCACAAGCCGGCCAGTACCAGCGCCGCGACCCTCGCGCAAGCTCGATGCATGCCTTAATCGTCGTTGCGGTCGTTGCGGCCGATCTCGGCTGCTTCGCCGGTGAGCTTGACGATGTCCAGACCGCCGCCGACGCGGTCGCCGCAGTACAGCAAGCCGCGATTGTCGACGTCGGTGTTGTCGCACGACACGTCCAGCGAGCTGCCGTTGACGCCGTTGACGGTCCAGCCGCTGGGCTGGGTGAAGCTGTTCACCGGCGCGATGAAGTGCGCCACTTCCCTCGGGTGGTACGGGTCGCGAATGTCGGTGACGCGGATGCCCGCATCGAACCAGGCACTGGTCATCAGCTTTCCGTAGTACGGATCGTCGAAGTTCTCCGCCATCGAATGCACGCCGAAGCGCGTTCCGCGCGAGCAGAAGTTGGGCCGCCCCGAGAAGTCATCCACCGTGACGGTCGAGATCGGCCACGGATGCTGCTCGGCGCTGGTGCTGCCGCCCTGGCCGATCGTGCTCGTGATGTCCAGCAGGTACAGCAGGTGGGGAGAGCCCTGGCAGCGGTTATCGGTTTCCTCCGAGCTCAGCGCCAGGATGTCGCGCACGTTGTTGTTGGAGAAGTTGGCGTACTGCTTCAATGCAATCCCGTAGTACGGCATCGACGAGTGCCCACCTTCCACTCCCGGCATGTAGATTGCGCCGACCTGGCTCTTCAGCAGCTCCGCCTCGGTGGGCTTGGAAGGATCCGCGTACATCCCGGTCCCATAGGGCGCCGGCAACACTTTGGTCAGATCGTTGATCTGGAAGATCCCGTCCGACCCCACGCCGTATGGCATGTAGAGGCGATTGATCGCCTTGCCCCGTAAGGTTGAAACGACGATCGGTCCGTGCACACCTGGGGGCACGGTCTTGGTTGTGTTCTCAGTGCCCGGGATGACGAAAGTCGAGCCCGGATTCTGGCCCGGGTAGCCGAAGTCCATGATGTACTTCGGATTCTTGGGATCGTTCAGGTCGTAGATCTTCAGGTGCTGGTTCGGACTGCTCTTGTTGTTCCAGCCGTCGTAGGACGGGTCCGTCTTCTTGGTGGCTCCACCCACGATGTAGGCGATGCCGGTCTTGCAATCCCACCAGCTTCGGTGGGTGACGCTCAGACCCGAGACTGGCGTGGAAACCAGAGAGGGCTTGGTCGTGGACGGATTGGTGACGTCCCACACCTCGTGTGACACCGCGCCGTTTTCACGCAGCAGGTAGGTATGACCCGGCAGCCCCTTGGTCAGGTCGTTGCCGTCGCACAGCTTGACCATGCGGGCCCCGCCCTTGTCGGCCGGAATGTGCCACAGGTACTTCGGACGGGTCGGGTCGGTCACATCGACGACCGAGGTGCCGTTGGTCTCCGTTGCGCCGGTCATCGGGTTGAGCATCGTCCCGTTGAAGTGGCCGGCATAGGCGATGACCTGGTTGCCTTGTGTATGGACCGTGGTCTGGTAGGTGACGCGCCCCTGCAGATCGTTGTGGCCCAACCAGGTCGTGTTGTAGGTATTCGAGCCATCGCGATTGAGCGTTCCGCGCGGGGCCGGGGAATCCATGTCATTGGCGCACCAGGCTTGACCTCCAAGCGCCAGCAGGGCTGCTGCGGTCAACCACGGCAGGGGCCGTGCGCGCCGGCCGTTCGATTGCGACTTCAGTTCTTGTCTCATGGATGGTTCTCCTTGTTTGCCTCGACACAAACGATCATTTTTTGATCAACCGACCCGACGTATCAAACTGCAGCACCCGATCGCCGTAGTTCCAGGTCGTCTGCCGCCCGTCCACCACCTCTTCCTGCGTGACTGCGGTCGGCTCGCCCAGGATGGCGCGCACCTGCTGTTGCGTCATGCCCTCCGCAGGCTCGGTCGGCGCATTGGCGCTCGGGTCACTGTCGGCCAGGGGCGCGTCGGTCTCGCCCGCGGAAGCATTGGCCCTGGTGTCGCGCGAGTCCCGCGCGGTGCCAGCCGCTGCGCCCGATGGCCTATCAGCCGCCGGCGCAGCGACCGACGCGCCCTGCGCGGCGCCGGCAGCGGACGCAGCGCTTTTTGCATCGCCCATATCCGGCAGCCGCACCCCGGAGTCGGCCTCGCACGGCATGTTCTGGAGCACCTGTTTGCCGTCCTTGCCGGTGCACTGGTAGATGGTGTCTGCGCAGGCCGGCGCCGCACACAGGCAAGCGACAGCCCAGCCGACCCACAGGCTCGAGGGATTTGCCACTATCTTGTCTCCTTGACCGCCCGGATGTGTTGCGGACCGCGCCTGAAAAACGTTTCTTGATCTTGTTGAAAGGACATTCTTCTCGCTGAAAGGCGCGGTTGCAATAAGAGTTACTGATGTTCGATGTGCGCCCCCTAGCCGAATCATGCTATTCGCACGAAAGAGCATCCGGAACGCGGCCGTTGCGCACCGATTGTGAATGGTCGGTTGCAACTTCCTTAGGTTGTCGACTAATAAGCTTCAGCAATTCAGCGGCCCGGGAGTCGAAGGGCAGTCAGGTGACATCAATTCCTTTGACTTCCCGTTCACGAATCCGCCCTCATAGCGCATACCCTTGGCCGAGATATACAGTCCCTTGCCGTCGACCTTGCCGTCCTTGAACTCGCCTTCATAACGGGCGCCATTTTCCCAGGTGTAGACGCCTTTTCCGCTTGGTTTGCCTTTTGCCCATTCGCCCACATAACTGTCCGCTCCTCGCGCTTCGCCGTGCCCCTGAGCCAATTCCGTCGATTCATCGCAGCCCCCTTCGTAATACCCGCGAAGAAATAAGGGCAGGTGATCGTCGCAGCCGCAGGACATGGCCGATTCGCTCAACGCGATCAACGCCCCCAGAACCGCGAGCCTGAAGACAACGGTTTTCATCGCTGCTCTCCTCGAGACAGGTTATCCGACTGCGCGCGCAGGGGGCGTTTGCGTCAGCGATGCGCGTTGCTTTGCCTGTGCAGGCGCGGCGAAAAAACAGGGCACGCGTAACAGCGTGCCCTGTTGGCCGCTTCACCGCTAGCGCGTTGAGCGTTGACTTGCGCCCTGTCGCATCAACTCGGCTCAGTCATCGTTACCGCCATCGTCACCTGGAAAAGCGATTCGTCTTGCCTCCCCGGTCAGTTTCAGGATGTCCATCCCATTGCCGATGCGGTCCACGATGTAGACGTAGCCGCGGTTGTCGACTTCGACGTTGTTGGTCATGTAGGTGTTGTTGGGAGCAGCCGGCACGTAGAACCCCACCTCCACGGGTGCCTGCGGGTCGCGGATGTCCCAAGCGCGCACACCGGCGTTGAAGTAAGCGGTGAACGTCACCTTGCCGTAATACGGATTGCGGAAGTTCTCCTCGACCGAGTGCGTGCCGAAGCGCTGACCACGCAAGCAGTAGTTGCCTCGCGGGAATTTCTCACCCGAGTGCGGATTGACCCACATCGTTGACATCACCATCGGTCCCTGCCACTGGTCCTGCCGCAAGCCGATCGAGTTTTCCGTCGACACGTCGACGACGAAGCCCCAATGTTGTGAAGTGCAGTCGCCTGCTTCGGAGGTAAGCAGCACGATGTCTCGCACATCAGGAACAGTCTGTAGGCTCTTCGCCGCTATGCCGAACACCGGAAAGGAAGTGTGGCCGCCCTGGTCCGGATTCAGGGACATTCGCCCGACCTGCGCTGACAGCAGGTCCGCCTCCGTGGGGGTGTCGGGATCGCCCATGTAAGTGCCGCCGTAGGCCGGGGGTAGCAGTTTTTTCCGGTCCAGAATCTGCAGCACGCCGTCGGACCCGATGCCCCATGCCGCGTAGATGCGGTTCCCGATGACGTCGTCTGCGGTGGCGCCCCTCGCGAGCTTGCCGGCAGCATTGGGATGCTCATAGGCGGAGATCGCACCGTGAAGCGCTGGGGGCACAGGTCCGGTTGAACCCGGCTGGGTACCCAGCAATCCGTAGGTGCGGATGTACTTCGGCGGGGCATTCGGATTCGACCAATCCATGATGAGCATGGACTGGCTTTCGCGCCAGAGAGGCTTGCCCGACGTGGCGTTCTTGCTGCCGGGCATATACGCGATACCGGTCTTGCACTCCCACCAGTCCTTATGCGTTGAGCGAAGGTTCCGCACGGCCGACAGAAGCACGGGTGCGTGAATATCGGTCACGTCATACATCTCATACCCCGAGGCGCTGCTTCCCTGAATGTTGCGCAAAAGATAAACCTTGCCCGCCGTTCCGCCCGGCAGATCGGAGCCCAGGCACATGCGCGCCATCTGCGCCTGGCCGCCGGTGACCGGGACCGGAATATGGAATGTCTGGACCGGGTTCTTCGGATCGGTGACATCAATGATCATCGTTCCGTTGTCTTCCAATTTGCCGCCGTTTAGCGGATTGGGAAGGGGGCCGGGTGAGTTGTTCAAGTTCGGGGCGTTATGCAAGCCCGCGAACGCGATCGTCCTTCCATCCGGATACACGATGACGTTCGGCTGGTAGGACCCACGACCTTGCAGATCAACGTGTCCCACCAGCTTCATGTTCTTCTGTTCGCCGCTTTGAGTGATACCCGCCGCCAGCGCGCTGGAGCTGAAAGCGAGAACCGTCAAAGTCGCAGCCGATAATTCGATAAGCCGCGTTTTGCCGCTCTTGCATGGTAAGGATTGCATGTCCCCTCCTACAAAGGGATTCAATCTCATCGGATGTCAAAGACTCGTCGCAACTCCTCCTGGTTACGACACGGAACCCTGTTTAAGATCGTCGACCGTCAGAACTTCAGGTGTTCCTTGGCTTTGCGAGCGCGACTCGGCGCTCGCCCTCCACTCAACTACTTTTTCGACAATCGACCGGAAGCGTCAAACTGCAGGACGCGGGAATCGTCGTAGATCCAGGTTATTTCAAGGCCCTGGGACGCCTCTTCCTGCGTGATGGCGGTCGGCAGGCCCAGGATGGCCCGCACTTGCTGTTGTGTCATGCCCACCTCAGGTTCGTTCGGCAAACTGGCGCGCTCGCCGCTGCCGGTCCCGGTCGTATCGGTCGCGGTCCCAGGCACATCAGCGGCGGTCGCGGCGCCAGGCGCGCCCTGCGCGGTGCCGGGCGCGAGCGGCGCGCTGATCGGTGCGCGCACATCCATCCGCACCGAGACCGCGGAATCGGTGTCGCACGGCATGTTCTGGAGCACCGGACCTCCGTTCCGGCCGGCGCAGGTGTAAATGGTGTCGCCTTGGGCTGACGCTGCACAAAGACACAAGAAGACCACGGCAACCGAAAGGCCCGGAGGATTCACCATTTGCCTGTCTCCCGACGTTCTTGCCACCACACCGCCTCAACGCGTTTCGGATTCTCCCGTCGCGTTTCGGTCGGCCTTCTCGTTCTTCTTATCGATCGAACGATTGTTCTCGCAAAAAGACGCCGAAGCAAACTAAAAGTCAATTCTTTTTTAGCGGAGCGACCAAGGGCCTTATCAACTTGCGGCGCTTTTACTCTCTTACTACCTGTATCCCGGTAGGAGACAAGGTGGACTTACGGGGGACATGTAGCGGTTTACAGTCGCTTTACATGCGCAGGCCGATTGTTGATCAATGGACCAGTTGATTGATCTCGATGATCGGCATCAGCACCGCCAGCACGATCAGCGTGACGACCAATCCCATCAGCAGGATCAGCGCCGGCTCCAGCAGCGAGGTGAACAGCAGCGTGCGTCGCTCCGCTTCGCTCGCGTGCATTTCGGCGGCGCGCGCCAGCATCTGCGGCAGCTGCCCGGTGGCTTCGCCCGACGCAATCAGGTGGATCAGAACCGGCGGGAACAGGCGCGCCTGGCGGGCGCCGCCCTCGCGCCGATCCTCCTTCCGAAGCGCGTTGGCCAGCGAAAAGCCCTCTCGCACCCGCACCGAAGCCTCGGCCACCCGGGCCCGCAGCGCGTCGTTGCCGAGCGTTTCCGCGGCTGCCTGCAGCGAGCGCAGGATTGGCACCCCCGAGCCCACCAGAATCGACAGCGTTCCGGCGAAACGCGCCGTGTTGATCGAGCGCGACAGCACGCCCACCACCGGCAACTTCAGCATCGAGCGGTGCCAGCTCAACCGCAGTGCCGGCACCTGCAGCGCCTGGCGCGTGACGAACACCGCCACCACGATCACCACCAGCACGATCCAGCCGTCGCTGCGGACGAAGTCCGACACCCCGATCATGATCCGCGTCAGAAGCGGCAGGGCCTGGCGGGTCTGCTCGAACACCTGCACGACCTTGGGCACCACGTACGTGAGCAGCCCCGTGACGACCAGCAGCGCCACCACCGTGACGATCGTCGGGTAGACGAACGCGAGCGAGATCTTCTGCTGCAACCGGGCGCGTTCCTCGATGAAATCGGCCAGGCTCGTCAGCACCGCAGCCAGCTGGCCCGATTCCTCGCCGGCGGCGATCAGCGCGCGGTAAAGGTCCGGAAACTGGCGCGGGTAGCGGGCCAGCGCGTGCGACAGCGGCGAGCCCGCCAGCACGTCGGTCCGTATCGCCGCCATCAGTTCGCGCATCGACTGCCGTTCGCTCTGTTCGACCAGCACCGTGAGCGCGTCGGCCACCGGCAGGGCGGCATTGAGCAGGCTCGACAGCTGGCGGGTCAGCACCGACAGCTCGGTCTGCGACAGGCGCCGCGTGAACACCGAGCCGGCGCCCGGGCGCGCCGCGCCCGACAGCACCGCCTGCACGCTGAGCGCGACCAGGCCGCGCGAGCGCAGCAGCTGGCGAGCAGCCCGCGCGCTGTCGGCCTCCAGCACGCCGGACTGCTCGTGGCCGCTCGGATCGACCGCGCTGTATCGAAAGGCGGCCATCACTTACTGCGTGAAGGGCAAACAGGCACGCTCGCTAGTCGCGCGTCACCCGCAGGACTTCCTCCTGCGAGGTCAGCCCGGCCGCGATCCAGCGCATTGCATCCGCTCGCAACGGCACCATGCTGGCTGCCTCGGCCAGGGCGCGGATCTCGGCGTCGCTGGCGCCGCGGTGCACCAGCGCGCGCAGCGCCTCGTCGACGGTCAGCAGCTCGTAGATCCCGGTGCGCCCCTGGTAGCCGGTCTGGCCGCACTGCGGGCAGCCGACCGGAACGAATCCGCGGCCGGCCGGATCGGGCTGCTTGCAGTTCTGGCACAGCTTGCGGATCAGCCGCTGCGCCAGCACCGCCAGCAGCGACGAAGCCAGCAGGAATGGCTCCACGCCCATGTCGATCAGGCGCGTCACGGCCGAGGCCGCATCGTTGGTGTGCAGCGTGGCCAGCACCAGGTGACCCGTCAAGGAGGCCTGCACCGCGATCTGCGCCGTTTCCAGGTCGCGGATCTCCCCGATCATCACGACATCGGGGTCCTGGCGCAGGATGGAGCGCAGCGCGCGCGCGAAGGTCATCTCGATCTTCGGATTGACCTGGGTCTGCCCGATCCCCTCGATGTCGTATTCGATCGGGTCCTCCACCGTCATGATGTTGGTGGTGCTCGAGTCCAGGCGCCGTATCGCCGCATACAGCGTGGTCGATTTGCCCGACCCGGTCGGGCCGGTCACCAGCACGATCCCGTGCGGCTGGTGCGCGAGCCGGTCAAAGGCGGCCAGCGTCCGGTCCGACATGCCCAGGTTGGTCAGGTCCAGCCGCGCCAGGTCCTTCTCCAGCAGCCGCAGCACCACGCGTTCGCCGTGACCGGTCGGCAGGGTCGAGACGCGCACGTCGAGCGCGCGTCCGCCCACCCGCAGCGTGATGCGGCCATCTTGCGGGAGGCGCTTTTCCGCGATGTCGAGCTGGGCCATGATCTTGATCCGCGACACCAGCGCCTGGTGCAACCCGCGCTTGGGCCGCACCACGTCGCGCAGGGTTCCGTCGATGCGGAACCGCACCAGCGAGGTGTTTTCGAACGCCTCGACGTGAATGTCGGAGGCGCCGTCGCGCGTGGCCTGTGTCAGCAGCGCGTTGATCATCCGGATGATCGGCGCATCGTCGGCGGTCTCCAGCAGGTCCTCGACGTCCGGCACCTCCTGCATCATCCGGGAGATGTCGAATTCGCCCTCGATGTCGCCCACCACCTGCTGGGCCGAGCCTTCGTGGTGCGCGTACGCCTGCGAGATCGCCTGCGACAGCTTTTCGGTCGCGACCACCACCGGCCGTACCCGGCCGGGGAACACCCGCATCACCTCGTTGAGCGCCGTGATCGGGGTCGACTCGCCGATCCACGCCTCCGCGTCGCGTTCGGACAGCGGGCGCAGCAGGATCAGGTTGTCCCGCGCGAACGCGTAGGGAACGAAACGCTGTGCGACCGTCATACTCGTTGCTACGGGCCGACCAGCACCGGATCGTAGCCAAGCCGGCGCAGGACCGAGAGCGCATCGGCGATCTTGGTGGCCCGGCGCTCCACCGAGATCCGGATCCGCACGACGTCGCCCTCGGTGGTGCGCACGCTTTCCCAGTAGGAATCGAAGCCGGCTTCCTGCAGCCGCTGCTGCAGCTGGCGACCCCGGCCGATGTCGTGCACCGCCGAAACCTCTATCAACTGGATCCCTGCCCGGGCCGGGCTGGCGGCCGGCGCGGCGGCCACGCCCGCCGGTGCGGCCGCGCCGACGGCGGGCGTGGGCCGCACCAGCGCAACGGACTGCGCCACCACTGGCCGGGCCGCTTGCGGCGGATCGGAAGCGTTCGACTGTGGCACTGCGCTTGCAGGGGCGCTGGGCGGCGCCACGGGCAGCGACTCGGTGCCGGACGGCGCCGCCGGAGCGGGCGGCGCGGCCGGCTGCCGGCGGGCCGGGGGCGGGGGCAGATTCTCGAGCGACAGATCCGGCAGCGGCAACATGCTCGGCTGATGCGACTGCGACACCTGGGTGCGGATGTAGTCGTAGCGGCTGAGCGCGATGTCGCCCGCGGCCGACTCGTCGCGGATGATCGTGGGGCGCAGGAACACCATCGTCTGTGTCTTGATGTGATCGCGCGTGTCGTAGCGGAACAGCCGCCCGATCAGCGGCAGGTTGCCCAGAAACGGAACCTTGTTCTGGGTTTCGTCGGCCTGGTCCTGGATCAGGCCGCTGATCACGACGAAGCTGCCGTCCTCGACGATCACGTTGGTCTGGAAGCTGCGCTTGTTCAGCGTCGGGTTATCGGCTTGCGAGCCGGTGGCCACGGAGGAGTCTTCTATGTAGATGGCCAGCCGCACCATGCCACCCTCCGAGATCTGGGGCTTGATCGACAGCTGCAGGCCGACGTCGCGCCGGTCGAACGTCTGGAATGGATTGACCGTGCTTCCCGTGGTGGTGCCGGTGCTCGCGTAGGCCCCGGTCAATAACCCTATGTTCTGGCCGACCAGGAACTTGCCCTCCTCGTTATCGAGCGTCTGGATGTTCGGGCGTGACAGGATATTGGTATTGGCCACCGTCTCGAGCGCGCGCGCGAGCACCCCGATGTTCGTGATCACGGTGTTGGTGCCCGGGATCGTGATCGATCCCTTGATCAGGCCGATGTTCAGGCCCGGGGCCGCCGCCCCGATGTTCGACGCCAGCCCGAGGATGTTGGAACCGGTCCCGGTACCGTTTGTGAAGTTGGTGCCGCCGATGACACGAGTCGAGTTGTTGTCGTTCAACCCGTTCAGCGCTTGCCACTGGATGCCGAATTCGGCCGCCTGTTGACCGGTGAGCTCGACCACCAGCGATTCGATCATCACCTGCGCCGGCCGCACGTCCAGCCGGTCGATGATCGCGCGGATATTGCGGTACAGCGGTTCGGGAGCCGAGATGATCAGCGAGTTGGTCGACGGGTCGGCCTGGATCATGCCGGCCACCGCGTTGTTGGCGCCGCCGCCCCCTCCGCCGCCGCCTCCGGAATACCCGCTGGAGGCGGAACTGCCGCCGGGCGAGGTCTGCTGATTGCTCTGCGAGGGATTCTGCGACGTCGTGCTCGACTGGCTGCTGCCGAGCGAACTGGTCACCGGGGTCACTGACAGGCCGCTGCCTGCCGCCTGCGGGACGAACGACGGATCGCTGGACAGCACCGCGCGCAGCAGCGGGGCGAGCTTCACGGCCTGCGCATTGCGCAGGTACACGACGTTGATATTGCCCGGCGTCAGGTTGGGTTGGTCGAAGCGCGCGATCAGCTGCTTGGCCTGCTCCAGCCGCGCCCGGCTGGCCGCCCGCAGTATCAGCATGTTGGTGCGCGGCTCCGAGATCACCGACACGCGCTGGCCGGCGTCCGCGACCTGGCCGGAGCTGCGGGCGCCCTCGTCGAGCGCCTTGTTCAGGATTGCGGCCACGTCGGTGGCGAGCCCGTATTTCAGGGGGATGACCTCGACTTCGGAGGTGGCGGGCGAATCGATCGCCTCGATGATGCGGGCCAGCCGACGCAGATTCTCGGCGTAGTCGGTGATGACCAGCGAGTTGTTGGCCGGATAGGCCGAGATCGTGTTGTTCGGCGCAATCAGCGGCCGCAGCACCGGCACCATGTTGGTGGCCGATTCGTACTGCAGCCGGAAAACCTGCGTAAGGACCTGGTCGCCGCGTGGGGCCGAGCCCGAAGGCGGGGTGACCACGCGCCCGCCCTGCAGCTTGGCATCGGCTTCCGGCAGGATCCGCGCCACGCCCCCGGTCTCGGGCGACTCCACCAGCGTGAAGCCCTGCAGGCGAAGCGCCGACAGCAGCTCCTCGAAGGCCTGTTGGCGCGTGACCGGCCGCTCGGTGACCAGCGTCAAGGTGCCTTTCACGCGCGGGTCGATCACGAACGTGCGGCCGGTGAACTGGCCGATCGCGCGCACCACCGCCTCCAGGTCGGCGTTGACGAAGTTGAGCACGACCGTGTTGTCGCTGCCGGTGCGTTTGGCCGGCGCGGCGATCGTGTCGGCCGCTCGCGCCGTGACGGCGCTGGCCAGCAGTGCGAGCGCGATCAACCGTGCCGCCGCGCTGGCGCGACCTGCGCGGGTGACCGCCGACGAATCCGATGGCCTCATGTCAGGATCCAAAACTCAAAATGGCCGCCTCGCCCTCGCGGCGCCCCAGCAGCGAGATCAAGCCGGTCAGCCGGGTCCGGGTCGCCGGGTCGGTTGCGGCCAGCGCGCGGGCAATTCCATTGAAGCGTAAGCGGCCACCCTCGCCGATTGTGCCACTGCCGGTCAGCTCGAGGGGTCCGGAAATCGTCTGAAGTTCCAGCCGTGTTCCGGGGTATGGACCGGACGTTTGCAGCCGGTAATGGCCGATCGGTGAAACCGGAGACAGTGCGCTGGAGGCATATTCCCAATCGGCCGTCAGGCTGCCGCGGCACCGACCCTGCGCGAGCTCCAGGCCGTCGGTGTGGACGCTGACGATGCCGCCCGGCCGCACGGTGTTCCAGGGAGCCCCCAGGCCGGCCAGCATGGCCGCCGGCAGCCTCAAGGTCGTGGCCCCCAGTTGCAGCCGGCCGTCCGCATAGGCGCTGATGATCAGTGGCGCGAGCAGCGCGGACGGATGGCGCAGCGTCAGCTCGACGGTGCCGGACAGCAGCGGCCACGCGCTCAACTGCCACGAGAGCGCATCGGGCAGGCTCGAGCGGGCCACATCGCGCGCGCCTCCGCGCTCGCCCGAGGCCAGCACCAGCGTGGCCGTGCCGTTCCAGATCGTGCCGCTGGCGTCGGCCAGCTCTATGCGGCCGCCGGTGGCCCGCTGCACGGCGCGGTCGGCCCACTGTGCCGGCGCCAGCGCGACCACGGTCGCCAGCGTTGCCAGCGCGCCGCCGAGGCCGGCGGCGATCCATACGCGCGAGGCGGACGGAGGCGATGCCATCAGTCCTGACCCGAGCGAAGCGCCAGGTCCACGTCGGCGTTGCCGGCCGTCGCGGTGGCCTTGGCCGTCACGGCAATGGCGTGCATCCCGAGCTGGCGCTCGGCGCTCGCGAGCCACACCGACCAGGACGCGTACGGGACATTGGAAAAAGTAAGCTGCAGCGCACCGTTGGCCAGCGGCACCACACGAGCGGCCTTCAGCCCCGCGGCCGCCAGCGACTGCTCGACTGCAGCTTGCGCGTCCTGGCTGCCGGCAGCGGCGACCACCGGCCGGGCCTTCAGGGTCCGCACCTCGCCCAGCAGCGCTTCCAGTTCGGCCGATTGCGACCGGGTGTTCGGTAGCGAATGCTGCAGCTCGGCGATCGTCGACACGGCCGGCTCGATCATCAGGTACAACAGCGTGGCGGCCAGCAAGAGCACCGCCGCGGCCAGTACCGCGCGCTCGCGCGGGTCGCGCTCGGACAAGATCTGGCGCAGCGTCTCTAGTTTCATTGCGCCATGGGCGCAACGCGCGCCGAGCCGTTGGGATCGAAACGAACATCCAGCCCCTGCTGCAGCGCCTGCCCGCGCAGCGCGTTCTGGAACGCCCCGGAACCGGCGGTGCCCGGTTTGAATTTCAACGTCAGCGCCGTGTCGTGATACTCGATCCCCGCGAGCGCCCCGACGGGGGCGCTGGCCAGCAGCAAAGCGGCCTGCGCGTTGAGCACCGAGAAATCATCCGGCGAGGCGAGGCCCGACCGCGCGCGCAGGTCGCGCAGGTGGCGCTTGGTCTGCGCCACCGCATCCACCACCGCTTCGGCCGGAAACGCGCTGCGAAACGCGGTCTGCATCGAGGAACGCAGCGCGCGGGCTTCCGATTCCAGCTTGAAGCGATAGGCGTTCAACCCGATCAGGAACACCGCCAGCCAGACCGCCGCCCAGACCGCCAGCGGTTTCAGAGCGCCGCTGCGTGCGAGGGCCCCGATGGCCGGCATGCCGAAGCGCCCACCCGGAGAAAAGCGCCCCTGCAGCAGGTTGACCGCGGTGGAGATCGAACCGGCGTCGAAGTGGCGCTTCAGGTCGATCACCTCAGCGCCCAGTTGGGCGCCGAACGGCACCAGCCGCGCCGAGTCCCGGCCGTATGCGTGGATCCGCAGGGCGCCGAGCTGCCTCACCGCCAGCGTCAGGGCGGCCGGCGGCTGCTCTTCCAGATCGAACGCGAAGCCCGCGTGCTCTGCGGTTCGAACGGTGCCGCGGCCCCGATCGAGCCGGACCGAGATCGTGTCGCCCGACGGCGGCGGGATTGCATACAGGGCGCTGTAGGCGGCACGCGGCCGAAACTCGGCCTCGGCGGCCGCTTCCAGCGCCCGCGCCAGCGTGACCCGTTCGACCGCGGCCACCGCGACCTGCATCAGGGACCCCGCGCCGGCGGCCGCGCCGTCGATCGAGTAGCCAAAGTGACAGTCGACGGCGTCCGACAGCAGGCGCTCTTCGACCAGGCCGGGCAGCGCCAGCCCCAGCCGGTGCTCCGACATCCGCGGCGCATCCAGCAGGTCGGTGAAGACATCGGACACGTCGAACAGCAGGTCGACCGAGGAGGCCTTCGGCAGCAGCGACAGCGGCGCATCGCCCGCGCTGCACGGCTGCAGCGAGGCGTCCACTCCGCCGTAGCCGACCACGGTGGCGGCGCTCAGCGAGCCGCGGCCGCCGGCCTCCAGCAGCGTGCGGCGCGGCGGCAGAAACGCCAGCAGGCGCTGCGCGGCCCCGAAGCTCACAGCTCGCGCTCCCACAGGACATCGACCGGGCCGAGCTGGCCGGGCGGGGCGCGCTTGACCAGCGCCTCCATCCGCGTGTCGGCGCGCTGCAGCCTGATCTGTCCGCGTACGATGAAATAGCTGGAGGCGGCTGACACGTCCAGGCTGGAGGGGCTGCTACTGCTACCGTGCCCGTGCAGCCGGTTGGTGATGTCGCCGATGTCGTGAAACGGGATCCGATCCCGGTCGGCGACCAGCGCGCGCGCATTGGACAGCGAAAGGCCCTCGATTTCGGCCGCGATCACCTCGGCCGATGCCGTGTTGAAATTGACCGGCGTTCGCGCGTCCAACACCACGACGTAGGGCGCAAGACGCGGCCCCACGGCCGGGTCCAGCCCCGGGATCCGGGCCACGTCTTCGGGAAACACCGGCGGCAGCGGCCGGTTGACGTTGGTCGGCTGCGCGACGGGGTTCTGCCCGGCGAACGGCACGACGGCCTGCGCCATGTAGACCGAGATCAGGTCGGCGGTCGGCTGCGGAAGCTGCAGCTCGGACACCAGCCGCGTCAGCACCTGGCTCTGCGCTTCGTCGGGCGATCCGTCGGACCGTAGCAGGTTGCGCAGGTTGAAGCGCGACTGCGCATCTTCCATGCTGCCCGACATCGTTGCCTGCGAGGCCAGCGCCGAGCTCTCGCCGAGCTGGTCGAGCTTCGTTTCGGCCAGCGGCTGCGCCCACGGCTCGCTCAAGTCGGTGTAGTTGCTGTGCGCGGCATCCTCGCGCAGGATCGCGCGGGCCCAGTCGAGCGCGCCGCGCAGTAGCAGGCGGCTCTGCGACATCAGCTGCTGGTTTTCGATCGTGCGCACCAGCACGAACTGGCGCCAGAACAGGCCGCTGACGATCAGTGTGGCGATCGCCGCCACGAACAGGGCCATCAGCAGCGCCGCGCCGCGCGACCTCACCGGACCATGAACGGACGTGTTCACCCTGCTCACCCGACCAGCATCACGCGCCGCAGGGTCGTGCCGTCAGTGCGCCGGAGCACGACCTCTACGCCGGGCGGGGGCGTCACCTCGGTCGAAGCTGGCACCACCCAGCCTTCGTTGACGCGCCACACGCGCACCTGCATCGAGGCAACCCTCGGCACCAGCCGCACGGTCGCCGCCGGGGCATCGGTCGCGTCCTGTGCGCTGCGCTGGGGCGAAGAGCACTGACGCACCAGGGCGCCGTCGATCACGGAGTAGGTGACCTGCTGCAGCTCGGCGGAGCCGTCGGGCAGCGGCTCGGACAGGCGCAGGATCCGCAGCGCGGGCGCGCCATCGAAGACCTGGACCCACACGTTCATGCCGGGCAGCGACGCCAGGGCGGGGTTGGCGGCCTGCGCCAGATCGCGTTCCATCTGCCCCAGGCCCGTCAGCATGGCGCGCACTTCGTCGGCTTCCGGCCCGAGCCGCTCGCGCGTGTTGACCAGCGCCGACAGACCGCGCCATGCGATCACCGACACCAGCGCCATGATCCAGATCGCCACCAGCAGCTCGACCAGCGTGAATCCGGGCGCAACGCGCCCGCCAGCCGGGCGGTCGGGCGTCAGGGCAACCTCGTGCGGGCAATCGACCATCGTCTCGACCTAGTTGCTGGCGCTCGGCAGCACGCTCATCAGCAGCGCGTATTCGCGCTCCGAGCCCGAATCCGAATTGAGCACACGCACCTGCACGCGGCGGAAAAACGGGTTGGGGGTGGGCTGGATGGACTGTTCGCACACAAACTGGAACCCACCCTGCTCGCAATCCTGACGGTTCACGCCCACCGGCAGCTGCGGGCCGCCCAGGCGCAACTCGTGCAGGCGGTTTTCGGCCGTCAGCACCGCCAGCAGCTTGATGCGTGCATCGCGCGCGCTGGTGGTCAGCGCCGCCGCGCCGCGCAGAGACGCCAGCAGCACCAGGCCGATAACGACCAGCGCGACCAGCACCTCGAGCAGCGTGAATCCGGCGCCGGCCCGTTCACGGGTTCGCGACGCGTCCAATTCCGTTCTCGTCGAACTCGACGGAAACATGGGCAGCCTCATTGGCCAGTTCGATGCGCCAGCGCGGCTGCACCCACTCGCGCGCGATCGGCAGCCGCAACGCCGGGGCGCCCGGGCTGAGCAGCGCCTGCTCCAGCTGGCCCTCGCGCCAGATCGCAAGCCGCGTCAGCGGCCCCGGCCAGGTGCGCTCGTGCAGCATGTCGTCTTCGCTGAGCAGCCGGCGCTCGCCGCCCACCTCGGTGACGAACCGGTAGCCGCGCAGGTCGCCTTCCCAGGAAATCGGCTGCTGGCGGATGCGCGCCTCATCGCTCGCCAGCGTCAGCAGCAGTCCCAGCCGTTGCGCCTGCTCGGTCAACGCCTGGCGCGGATCCGGCGCCGCGCTGATCGAGATCATCGACGTGAACACGGCGATCAAGATCAGCACGACCAGCAGCTCGAGCAGCGTGAACCCATCCAGGCGCCTTCCGACGCGGCTACTGCATCCAGCTTCCAATGTCCGCATCCGGACCCTCGCCACCCGCTTGGCCGTCGCGGCCGAAGCTCATCACGTCGATTTCGCCGTGCAAGCCCGGGTTCAAGTACTGGTACTCGTTGCCCCACGGGTCCTTGTGCACGCTGTTCGCGTCCAGGTAGCCACCTGCCTTCCAGTTGGCCGGGGTCGGGTCGACCGTGGGCTTTTCGACCAGGGCGCGCAGGCCTTGTTCCGTGGTCGGGTAGCGTCCGTTGTCCAGGTGGTACAGCTTCAGCGCGTTCATCAGCGTCGCGATGTCGGCTTTGGCGGCCGTGATCTTGGCGTCGTCCGTGCGGCCGACTACCCGCGGTACGATCAGGGCTGCCATGATCGCCATGATCGTGATCACGACGATGATCTCTATCAGCGTGAAGCCCTGCGGCCCGCCTTCGCCAAGCCTTCGGCGGGCGAGCCGGGACCCGGCGAGGTTGCCGCACCGCACGTTCCAGCGCAATCTGAATGGAAATTGTTGAAACATCAGGGTTTTTTGGCGGTGACGGGACTGACGGCCGCATAATACCCGGGTCGTGTTTAAGCGTCTGCCGGACGTTCGGATGCCACTGCCCAACTTCAATTTGCTGCTGATTCATTTTCTGGGCGCCGCGCTGGCCTGCGCGCAGCTGGCGTACTGGTCGATCCGGCTGATGACCCCGCCGGCCGCGCCGGCGCCGGCGCCGGCGCGCGCCGTCTCGATCCGCGACCCCGATCCGGCCCTGCTCGCCAGGGCCTTCGGCCAGATCGGACGGGTGACCATCGCGGTCGGCGGCAACATACAGGTCGCGGGCGTCTTCGCGGCCGGCCCCGATTCGGCGGCTGTGTTCACGGTGGATGACCGGCCCGCCCGGGCGGTGCGGCTGGGCCAGGAGGTCGCGCCCGGCTCCACGCTGGTCGACGTTGACCCGCACGGCGTGACGCTGGATTCCGGCGGCGTGCTGCGCCAGCTGCGCGTTCCCACGGCGCCCCTGGCCGGCTTCGACTCGGCCGGACGCAGTGCGGGCTTCGAGCGCCGCGGCAACATGTTGACCGCTCCCACGGTGGATGGGGCAGTCGCCGCCGCTCCGGGGGCGCGCCCGGCGTTCGGACGACCGCGCCCGCAGACCCAGCAGGCAGAGACACCGCCCGGCCCGCGCAGCAACGTGATCGGCGCGCCGCCGCCGGCCCAATAACCCGTCAGCGGGCCGAAACGGCGAACATCCGGTCGCCCGGCTGCACCTTGCCCGGCGGGTACGCCGGCAACGGCAGCAGCTCTTCGTAGATGGGCGCGAAATCCTGGGCGGTCTGCTCGAACAACTGGGCGAAGCTGTCGATCACGAAATAGGTCTTCTGGAAGTCGTCGATTTCGTACCGGGTCCGCAGCACGCGGCGCAGCTCGAATCCGATCCTGAGCGGCTGGGGATCGGCCAGCGCGCGCGCGAGCTCCCCCGGCGAGGACAGGATGCCGGCGCCATAGACGCGCAATCCGCGCGGCGTGTCGATCAGGCCGAATTCGACCGTGTACCAGTAGAGCCTGGCCAGCAGCTCGAGCGCATTGCGCCGCTGCGCCTTCAGTCCGCCCTCGCCATACGCCTGCATGTAGTCGGCGAACACCGGATTGAACAGCAGCGGCACGTGGCCGAACAGGTCGTGGAACAGATCGGGCTCGACGATGTAGTCGAACTCCTCCGGCGTGCGCAGCCAGACCGTGACCGGGAAGCGGCGCTGCGCCAGCAGGCGGAAGAACGCATCCTCGGGAATCAGCCCCGGCACGGCCACGATCTGCCATCGGGTGGCTCGCGTCAGGCGCTCGCTGACGTCCTCGAAGCGGGGAATGCGGGCGTGCATCGCGAGCTGCCCCAGCGCCTGCAGGAATTCCTCGCCGGCCCGACCCTGGACCAGCCCGAGCTGTCGCGCGTACAGCCGCGCATACAGCTCATGCTGCTGCGGGCTGTAATCGTCCCACGACTGGTCGCACGTGTAGTCGGCCCGCGCCACCGAGTAGTCGCCGCGCGGGGGCCGGCTCGACGCGCCGTAAGTGACCGGAACCATGGACATGGAGGACGCCTCCTCAAGCCGTGGCGGTGCGGGGCTTCAGAACGCCGCGCCGGATCTGGTCGAGCTCGATCGATTCGAACAGCGCCTGGAAGTTGCCCTCGCCGAATCCCTCGTGCCCCTTGCGCTGGATCAGTTCGAAGAAAATCGGTCCGATCACGTCGCGCGTGAAGATCTGCAACAGCAGTTCCCGGCTGGCCGCGTGCGGGTTGCCGTCCACCAGGATGCGCAGGCGGCGCAGCTCAGCGAGCGGCTCGCCATGCCCCGGCAGGCGCGCGTCGATGCCCTCGAAGTAAGTGTCCGGCGTGTCCTGGAACTGGACGCCGCGGGTGCGCAGCGCCGCCACCGAGTGGTAGATGTCGGAGGCGGCCAGCGCGACGTGCTGGATGCCCTCGCCGTGATACAGATCCAGGTACTCGGAAATCTGGCTCTGGTCGTCCGAGCTCTCGTTGATCGGGATCCGGATCTTGCCGCACGGGCTGCACATGGCCTTGCTCTTCAGTCCGGTCTGCTGGCCTTCGATGTCGAAATAACGCACCTCGCGGAAGTTGAACAGGCGCTGGTAGAACTCGGCCCACTCCTTCATCCGTCCCCGGTGCACGTTGTGCGTCAGATGATCGATCCGCACCAGCCCGGCCCCGGCCGGCTGCGCATCGGCATCGTGGCCGGCACCCGCTATCGGCTCGAAGTCGACGTCGTAGATGCCGATGTCGCCGATGCAGCCGGGGCGGTAGCCGGCCTGGCCGGCCTGCTTGCCGCGCCAGCGGTCGACGAAGTAGATCAGGCTGTCGCCGACTCCCTTGATGGCCGGAATGTTCAGCTCCATCGGGCCGGAGCGGGAGTCGAAACCCCAGGCCCCGAGGTCGAGCGCGCGGCGGTAGGCGTGGGCGGCGTCGCGCACGCGCAGCGCGATCGCGCAGATCGACGGCCCGTGCAGGCGTGCGAAGCGCTGCGCGAACGAATCGGGCTCGGAGTTGATGATGAAGTTGATGTCGCCCTGACGGTACAGCGTCACCCGCTTGTGGCGGTGCCGCGCAACCGGCACGAAGCCCAGGCTCTCGAACAGCGCGCCCAGCGCGGCCGGGTCGGGGGCGGCGTACTCGATGAACTCGAAGCCGTCGGTGCCCATCGGATTGTGGTCGGTGCTCGATGCCATCGCAGGATGCCGTCTGTGTGGGCGGGGACCGAAAAGTTTGCCGCGAGCCGCAGGGCAAATGATTGCGAATGCGTGCCATTTTCGGCCTGACTGCGCAATAATATGCCATTACTTGAGGTGGACCCGGCAGGAAATGACCGAAATCGAGCTGGACAAGACGGACCGCCGCATTCTGGAGATCCTGCAGGCCGATGGCCGCCTGACGAACCAGGAAGTGGCCGAGCGGGTAGCTCTGTCGGCCTCGCCGTGCCTGCGCCGGATCCGGCGGCTGGAGCAGCTGGGCGTGATCCGTCAATACGTGGCGCTGCTGGCGCCGCAACGCATCGGGCTGGGACTGCTCGCTTTCGTCAACGTGCACCTGGAAAAGCGCATGCCGCACGACGACTTCAAGGCGCGCGTTCAAGCCTGGCCGGAGGTGGTCGCCTGCTTCGCGATGACCGGCGAGATGGACTATCTGCTGAGAGTTCACGTCGAAGACCTGCCGCACTTTTCCCGCTTCGTGATGGAACAGATGCTGAAGCTGCCCGGCGTGGTGGACGTGAAGTCCAGCTTCGCGCTGGAGGTGGTCAAGGACACGACCGCGTTGCCGCTGCGCCAGCTCGGGGTCTGACGGATGCTTGATCGCGCGATGGCGCAGTTCGGCACCCGCAGGGTGCAGCCTGTCGCAAAGCGGTCTGATCGATGCCGGCGGCGGCCGTACAGTTCGTACTGACTCGAAACGGCAACGCAACGATGGCTGATTCACCGACCGCCGAACCGGCACCGGCCGGCTCCACGCCGAACGCGGCCCGCAGGGAACGAACCGAGAAAGTGCTGGCCGCCCTGTCGCGCGGCGGACTGGCGGGCGCGGGCGCGGTGGGGCGCGCCGCCGCGGGCGTGGGCAACTGGGTGGCCTCGATCGGCTGGGGCAAGTTCATCCTGTTGTCGTTCGTGCTGCTCGCGTTCATGGCGATGCTCGATTCGGTGTTCGAGCCGTCGCGCGAGCAGCGCCGGCAGTGGGCGCGCCACCACGTTCCGGTGGAAGTGAAGATTTCGGTCGATTCGCAGGGGCTTCACGTCACTGGCCCGCCGCGAACTCCGACGACCCCGCCGCCACCCGGCACCCCGGCGCCGCGGGTGCGGATCGACGAAAAGGGTGTGCGCATCCAGAGCGAGCACAACGGAAGCCGGGAGTCGGTCGTGATCGATCGCAATGGCGTGCGGATCGAGCGGGCCCCCTCCGCCAAGGCTCCGGCGGCCCCGGCCGCCGAAGCTGCGGACGGCGCGGCGAAGGCGGCCCAGGAGTCGGCGACGGCCGTGGTGACGGTGCCGCCCGACATGCTCTCCGATCCGGACAAGGTGGCCGAGGCGGTGGACGCGGCCAGGGATCAAATTGAGGAGATCCTCAAGGAGCAGGTAAACCGCAAGGTCGCCGCGTTGCCCAAGGCTGGCACGGACGAGGCCAGCACGACGGACCTGGCGGACTGGGCACTGATGCTGGTGTTCGTGCTGCTGATCACGAAACTGGCGCTCGGATCGAAGCGCCGCGCCGAATCGCGGGCCCAGGCCGCCAGTGCGGTGGCGGCCGAAGAGGGGCTGAAGCGGCAGCTGGCCGAAGCGCAGCTGAAGACGATGCAGGCGCAGGTCGAGCCGCATTTCCTGTTCAACACGCTCGCCTCGGTCGACTACCTGATCGAGACGGATCCGGCGCGCGCTTCGCGGATGCAGAAGAATCTGATCCAGTTCCTGCGCGCCGCGCTGCCGCAGATGCGGCAGGCCTCATCGACGCTGGCCCAGGAAATGGCCCTGTGCCGCTCGTACCTGGAGATCCTGAAGGTTCGAATGGACGACCGGCTGCAGTTCGCCATCGTGATGCCGGCCGGCTTGTCGTCGGCCGCCTTTCCGCCGATGATGCTGCAGACGCTCGTGGAGAACTCGATCAAACATGGCCTGGAGCCCAAGCCCGAGGGAGGCGCCTTGACGTTGACCGCCGACGTGGTCAACGGCAACCTGCGCGTGGCCGTCAGCGACACCGGTCTGGGCTTCGGCGCGGGTGGCTCCCCCGGCGGCGGGGTCGGCCTGAGCAACGTGCGCGAACGGCTGCAGGCGCTGTTCGGCGGGCGCGCGCGGCTGACGATCGAACCGAACTCGCCCAACGGGACCATCGCGACCATCGAGGTGCCCTACACGGTCGCAACCAGCGGGGCGACGCCGCAGCCTTCGCCCCAGCCGGCCTGATTCCGCCCATATCGCCCGCACGATGGCGGCGCCCCGCGCGATCCTGGCCGACGACGAACGCCTGCTGCGCGAGCAGTTGCGCGCCCGCCTGGCCGAGGTGTGGCCGGAGCTGGAGATTGTCGCCGAAGCCAAGAACGGCCAGGAGGCGGTTGAACTGGTGCAGCAGCTGCGGCCGGACCTGGCGTTTCTGGACATCCGGATGCCGGGGCTGACCGGCGTGGAGGCGGCCCGCGCCATCGGCAACGCCTGCCACATCGTGTTCGTGACCGCCTACGGCGAGTTTGCGATCGAGGCGTTCGAGCAGGGCGCGGTCGACTACGTGCTCAAGCCCGCCGAGGCGGCCCGGCTGCAGCTGACCGTGCAGCGGCTCAAGCAGCGCCTGCAGGCCCCGCCCCCTGACCTGGGCGCGCTGCTCGACCAGCTCGCCCGCAAGCTCGAAACGGTGGCCACGGCCCAGCGCGGCCAGCCGCATCTGCAGTGGGTCCAGGCCGCGATCGGCCAGCAGTTGCGGATGATCCCGGTGGGAGAGATCCTGTTTTTCGTCTCCGACGAGAAGTACACCCGCGTGCAGACCGAAGGCTACGAGGCGCTGATCCGGGTGCCGATCCGCGAGCTGATCGATCAGCTCGATCCGGAGCAGTTCTGGCAGATCCACCGCTCCACCATCGTCAACGTGCACGCCATCTCCGGCGTGGTGCGGGACTTTCGAGGCCGACAGCTGGTGACCTTCAAAAACCATGCGGAGAAGCTGGAAGTCAGCCGCAGCTTCACGCACCTGTTCCGGCAGATGTGATGTCTCTGCGTTAGCGAACACTCACTTTCTTGAGGCGACCCGGGCTTCCGGCACCAAATTCCGGCCGCACCCGTCGCGCTGCGATGCAGCGGATTTGACACAACCGGCTGCGCCTAAGATAATTTGCGGTTCCCTCGGAGGGGTGCCCGAGCGGTTAAAGGGGGCAGACTGTAAATCTGTTGGCCTTGCGCCTACGTTGGTTCGAATCCAACCTCCTCCACCAGCCGACATCCGGCGCCGCTGCGGATGTGGGTCGGTGTCAGGAGAGCGGTGGGGCCGCACCGTCCGATGGGAAGCAGGCGGGCATGGCAGGCAAGGCAGGCGGGCAACAGCAGACGGCAACGGCTGGCGGGCGCGGTTCAGGGGAACGTTCCAAATCAGTTTTGACGGTTTTTCCGGGTGCGGGGAACGACGTCGCCCGCAGGAGCATCGGCGCGCCGCGATGCTGGCCTGCGGGTGAACGCGCGCGCCGAGAGGCAGGCGGGTGTAGCTCAATGGTAGAGCAGAAGCCTTCCAAGCTTATGACGAGGGTTCGATTCCCTTCACCCGCTCCAAGCATCGGACTGATGCAGCAGGATAAGAGGATCTACCGGAGCAATTACGCCGGCCCATGTGGCTCAGTGGTAGAGCACTCCCTTGGTAAGGGAGAGGTCGCGCGTTCGATCCGCGCCATGGGCACCATGAATCAAGCGCTGCCGGCCGTGGTCACCGGCGCCGCGACAACACAGGATCGATGAGGAGCTGTGATGGCCAAGGGCAAATTTGAGCGGACCAAGCCGCACGTGAATGTGGGCACGATAGGGCACGTGGATCATGGGAAGACGACGCTGACGGCGGCGATGACGACGGTGCTGGC
>Ga0210409_10002149_pt1 | contig 23922 bp, 17 predicted proteins | sample IncBWH17MmetaG_FD_161649 | JGI IMG/M metagenome (GOLD analysis project Ga0210409, IMG submission 161649) | Forest soil microbial communities from Barre Woods Harvard Forest LTER site, Petersham, Massachusetts, United States - Inc-BW-H-17-M | ecosystem: Environmental > Terrestrial > Soil >...
GACCGGTTTTACCTCGCGCTCCTGCAAAGCGCGCAAGAGTTTGGCTTGCAGATCCACCGGCATGTCTCCGATTTCGTCGAGGAAGAGCGTTCCGCCCTGGGCGGCTTCGAGCAGGCCTTGCTTCGACTGCATGGCGCCGGTGAAGGCGCCCTTAACGTATCCGAAGAGCTCCGATTCGATGAGCGTGGGCACCAGCGAAGAACAGTCCACGGGCGCGAAAGGCCGTTCCTTGCGAATTCCGGAGTAGTGAATGCTCTTGGCCACGAGTTCCTTGCCGGTGCCGCTTTCGCCCAAAATCAGTACGGGATACTCGTGCTGGCTGACCTTCTCTATCATTTTATACACGCGCTGCATCTTCGCGGAAACGCCGATCATTCCGCCGAAGCCCGGCTTGGAGCGCAGTTGCTCGCGCAAAAGCCGGTTCTCGCGGTCGAGATCCATGTCGCGGGCCACGCGCTCGAGACGCGCGCGAAGATCATCGATGTGGAAAGGCTTGGTGACGTAATCCACGGCGCCCATGCGCGTGGCGGCGACGGCGGAGTCGATGGTCCCGTATTGCGTCAGCACCAGGACGGCGACCTGCGGGTACATTTCATGAACTTGTTTCAAAAGATCGAGCCCGCTCGAGGGAGGCAGGATCAGGTCAGTGACAATGATATCGACCGCGTGAGTCTCCAAGCGCCGGAGCGCTTCTTCCACCGAGCTGGCCAGGAGAGCTTTCATGCCGCAAGATTCCGCTACGTCCGCGCAGAGTCTCCGCGTGCTCTCTTCGTCTTCCACGACGAGGACGCTGATAGGGATCGTGGCGCGCTGTACTGCAGCTTCTTCAATCATCGGCTCTCACCTCGCGGAAATCTTGCGCGGGTTTCAATTGCACACTCAGTACCAATTACGGAAAAGAGTACGATTCATTCATGATTCAACAAGTTAGCTATTCTAGCATTTATAATGGAGTTCGCATTTGGGAATTACGCTTCCGTTAATTTTTCCGGTGCGGCGCTGAAATGGACATGTAAGTTATTATTTTTCATCCGCTTACCAATTCAGCCTGCCAGGAGTTCCCGTTTCGGGAACGGGGTGTGCGGAATTGCCGGGCAGGAAAGACACGCGGCTTGGGAATTCTCTAAAAACGCGGTTCTCCCTTCCTTGGACTTGCCCGTGTTCTCTTCGCGAAGATTTTCTTCACAAATCGGGAAGGGGATTCCCTCGTGGTAGTCACGAGCCAAGTCATAAAAGAGAAATGGGCTCTCCCGGATGGTTTCCGGGAGAACCCGTTTTTGCGCAACGTTCGGTGAATCGCCAAACTCCGCGAGTTACCTTGCCACCGTCAAGGCGAGCCTACCCATCCACGGAGATGGTCTGACTAGCCCGATTACGGCTTGGGAGCCGGCTTCTTGGCTGCCGTGCCGGCAGGCGCCGGGCCTCCCCTGCTGAGCAGGGTCAAGGCATCCTTAGCATTGAAGGGGAAGCGCCTTACGGACTGTTCGCCTGTCGTGCTGAGGGTGATGTCCACACGCCGGTTGTTGGCCAAGCGGATGGTCACCAGGTTCTTAATAAACTTCTGTTTTTCGTCGGGTGTCAGGTCGGGATCTTCCTCAAGAAGCTGCTTGACCTGCGCATCGGTCATGTTCTGCTCATCGCCATACGCCTTGGTGTCGATGTGGTCGGCGGGAATGCCCTTTTCGATCAAATAATTCTTGGCGCGTTCCACGCGGCGCTGGGAGAGCAGTTGGTTGTACTCTCTGCCTCCACGGATGTCAGCGTGGCCACCCAGGATCAGGTGGGCGTCCGGTCTGTAGGTCAGATATTGCTTGAAGTCGGCTGCCAAGGTGTCGAGCGTGACCGCCTGGCTCGACAGCAATCCGCCGCTGGGCTTCGTTACCGTCGGCAGCGCCGTCGGGAAGTAGATGCTGTGCAGAGCCAACTTCATTTCCAACTGATGAATCTGCGGAGGCTCCTTAACCTCGACGTTACCAGAAGCATCGGCCGTACCGCCGCGCCCGTCGCTTACCGTGCATTTCACGGTGTACGTCCCGGGTTGCAGGCCAGTGGCATCGAACGAAGCATTCTGGCCCGTGCCGGTAACCTGGCCGCCGGAAGCGGTGTAGCTATAAGTTAGCGGATCGCCATCCGGATCGCTGCCCGTGCAGGTGATTCCAGTGTGCTCGGCCGGAAGAATGGGGCTGCGCTCGACCGACAAGGTAGCTGTTGGAGGACGATTCGGGCGCTCTTCCACTTTGATGTCCGTGGCGCAAGATGCCGTGCCGCCCTTGCCGTCGTTGACCTGGGCAGTAACGGTGTAGTTGCCCGGTGTAACGCCGGTGGAGTTCCAACGCGCCTCAGGACCGGTGCCATCCACCGCGCCGCCGGTCGCCGTGTAGCTGTAAGTGAGCGGATCGTTGTCCGGGTCGCTGGCATTCACGTGAACCGCGACGGTATCGCCCGAGCCGGCGAACACGGAGGTGGGAGTCGCGGAACATGCGGCCACGGGCGGATGATTCACGGGTGCTGGAGGGGCCGCGTGGGGCAAGCCAAAACGCAGAACGATACCGGTTCCCAACCGTAAGCTATTCTCCCTGCCGCCAGCGGCGAGAGAGTTCCCATAAAAAGAGGTCGAAAGGTAGTCGATTTCCGCGAAGCGCCAGGCGATGTTCCTCGTCAAGGCGATGTCCACGCCTCCGCCGGCCACCAGGGCAAACGCGGTTTGGCTGTTGCTGCCTGTCATCTCCGGGCCGGAATGGGCTGCACCGACCATCAATTCCACGAAAGGCACGAAATAATCAAATTTGCGGTAGTTGAGACGGGGACCAACCATAAGTGTCGTGATGCCTCCGTGCAAGGACGTGCCGTTGACGATGCGGTTGTAGCTCAACCCGCCGAGTTCCTCGGTGAGCCCCAGCCATCGCGTGGGGTTCCAGGTGAACGCCCCCGATCCGCCGTAATTGTTAAACGAAGCGAAGCCGCCTCCCGGATTGAAACTGACGTAATCAAACATGCCCGTGACTTCAAAACGGGGCACAAGTTGTCCTGGCGCCGTGTTGTCGTTCGATTTGGCATCGGACGGGAGAGGCTTCGGGCGCGGAGCGTCCGGAAGCGCGAAAAGGTTCCGCGAAGCAGGCGTGATGTCGCCTCCATTCGTTTTGGCGGGGCTCTTCTCCGCCGCTGTTGCCGCCGCGCCCGCGCCGTCACCATTCTGCTGGGCGCACAAAGGCAAAGCCAATAGAGCGCTAACCGCCACTGCCACACACCAAGTACGCATGATTCGTCTCCCTAAGTTATCTGTCGCGGAACCCAAGTCGTGATTTGTCTCCACTGCGGCGCGGTTTGTGGCCTTACCACAAACTCGCTTGGACCTACTTACTCATTGCGTCAAACAATCTGATCTTGCCGCGACACCGCCGATACCTTCCCCCACTTTGTTCCTACACGAGGGAAAAATTCAGGAAGTGACACTACGCGGCGCTGTAAGCCTATTCCAGGTTTCCCTTTATCTGCAAGTGTTTCCTTCCAACAACCGGAAGGTTAAAGGCAGGTCTCGCGGCGCCTGCTGATACGATCCAGCCCGAGGCCATTCTTGTTTGTAGATGCTTTGGAATGCGAGAAAGGCTGACATGCGCTCGACCTCCGGCGAAGATTTTTGCTCGCGGGAATTATTCTGTTCATGGTGTTGCAGTTCTGCGATGGCGGCAGTAGCTACACACCAGCCCCACCGCCAACTGGTACACGGCGGGAGATTATACGATTACAGTTCGGCGTCTCGCCCATGACCAACACCACGCACATCGCGACCTTGCAATTGGCCGTCAACTGAGCGTCTCGCAAAACCTGACCCGCGATTCGCACCCGCGTTACACTACTGCCCTCATGTTTTCGACAACGATTCTGGACACCAACTGGCTGGGGCGTCCGCGATCGATTGCGGCGGTGCTGCTCGAATCCGACGGGCATCGCGCGATCATTGACCCTGGGCCGGCTTCCACTCTTCCGGTGCTGCGACGGCATTTGGAATCGCGCGGCGTTGGCGTTGCGGACTTGAACGCTATTTTGCTCACGCATATTCATCTGGACCATGCAGGTGCAACCGGCGCTCTCATCAAAGAAAATCCCAACCTTGAAGTGTACGTACAGCAGACGGGCATGCTGCACATGGCTGATCCGTCAAAGCTGCTGGCTAGTGCGGAGCGGCTTTGGCCAGGGGAACTCGGGCACTTGTTTGGCGAGACGCTGCCTGTGCCGTTTGGGAATTTGCGCATGCTGAAAGGCGGAGAGACGCTGTCGCTCGGAAGACGCAACCTTGATGTTGTTTTCACGCCCGGCCACGCCTCGCATCATGTCTCTTATTTTGATTCGTCGGATGGGACGGCGTTTGTCGGCGACACGACAGGGTTTCACATCGAAGGCGAGCCTTACGTGGTTCCCCTTGCGCCGCCACCGGATATTGACCTGGAAATATGGAACGCTTCGCTGGATGCGATCGCAGAGCGCGCTCCCGCTCGGCTTTTTCTCACGCACTTCGGGTATTCGAACGATCCGGCAACGCATATCGCGGAGTACCGAAAAAATTTGCAGCGCTGGGCCGCGCTCGCAGCAGACATCGTACGTTCTACTCCGCATCCGCAAGCTGGGTTGGAAGCATTTGTCGCGGCCGCGAGCACGGAGATCAAGCAACGCCTCTCTGCTGCCGAAGCCGAACATTACGTTTTCAACTGCGGCCTCAATCTAACCTGGCTGGGTCTCGCGCGCTACCATCGCAAACATGCCGAAGCGGCCGCTGCATCGCGGACGTAAGCAGACGCTCTCTCGCAATGAAGCTGAGGGGCCAGCTAATGGTTCGATGAAATTCTGTTGGGACTTGGACCGCCTAAGCGGACGTTTCTGGGGAAGAGACTGCTGGCGAGTCGGTCGCAGCAGGCTCGACGGCGGATGACGCCGGAGCTTCGAGGCGCGTAGAGAGCGCTTCCACCAGCAGATCAACGAGCTTTCTTGCGCCGCTGCAATCGGGATCTTTGTCCGGGTTGTACTGCGCCACGACTAGCCCGAGAAGATTCTTGTGTTTTACAAATTCGCTGAGGGCCGCTCGCACGTCGGCCATCTTCAGTCCATCGGCGCCGGGCACGTTGACAGCGGGAAATTCGTCCGCGGCGATCACATCCGTATCCAAGTGCAGAACAAATTCGTGCGCGTCGGCGTGCACATAAGTGAGGCCAGCTCGAGCCGCGGCGCTTCCGCCCTTCGATTGAATGTCCGCCGCATCGATATGCCGCATCGGCGATTTGCTGAGAAATTCCTGTTCGGGAGGATCTAGCCGTTCCAGGCCGAAGAGCGTCACGTCGGGTTCGCGCACCAACGCGGACTCGCCAAAAAAGCGCACCAACTCGGGGGCGCCCTTGCCGATTACATGGGCGACAACCATCCCATCGATGCGTCCGGAAGGCGTCGAGGCAGGCGTGTTCAAATCCGCATCGCGGTCAAACCACAATAGATTGACGTGCTTGTAGTAGCGGCGCGCGCCGGTTAGAAGTCCGATGACTTGTGCACAATCGCCGCCCAGCACCAACACGAGTGCGCCGCTCTTCACGGCGAGTTCGGCGCGAACCTTCAGGTCGTTCAGTCCGGCGACAATTTCCTGCAAATTGCGCGCGCGCTTGTGTTCATCGTCGTCTGCAAAAAGTCTGGGCGCGCAATCACCGTGATCGATCACTTCGTAGCCCGCGCTTTGCAGTCGCTCGACCAACCCCGCTGCTCGCAACGCCGCTGGCGCCTTTTCGCTGCCCGCCAAAAACGCGGCCGCGCTCGAGGGCGCGCCAATCAAGGCAATCTTCTTCGGCTGACGGACGATTTTGACCGCCAAGGTTAAGCTCCCTGTTTTGAGTGTCCCCGCCTACCGCGCTGGTCCAACTGCAAACTTCGCGGGCCAAATGCTTGGCCCTGCTTACTGCAAAACGATGATGCCACAAATCTTTGGCGCCTCTGCTTAACGACGCGGGGCCGGCGCAATGGTCGCCAGCTCCGGAGGCAGCGTGAAGCGCACATCCTCGCGGATCAAATCGAGGTCGCGCTGATCCGTAAATCCGAACTCCGCCAGCCGCTCGCTCACCTGCTCGACGAGCACTTCGGGAGCGGACGCGCCCGCCGTCAAGCCCACGCGCTTTACGCCTTCGAGCCACTTCACGTCAATATCCTTGGCTGAATCGATGAGCTGAGCTTTCACGCCGCTCCGCTTCGCCACTTCGACGAGGCGGTTCGAGTTCGAGCTGTTTGGCGAGCCCACCACGAGGAGAAAATCTACGTCTTTCGCTACTTGCTCGACGGCTTCCTGGCGGTTCTGCGTGGCGTAGCAAATGTCATCGCTCGCCGGACCTTTGATTAACGGATACTTTTGCCGCAGGCGTGCCACGATTTCTTGTGTGTCGTAGAGGCTTAGGGTGGTCTGCGTCAAGAACGAAAGCTTCTCCGGCTCGGCGACTTCAAGAGCATCCACGGCCGCCACCGAATCCACAACGATGGTGCGGTCTGGAGCTTCGCCCGATGTGCCGACAATCTCCTGATGGTCTTTGTGGCCGATCAAAATGATGGTGCGCTTTTCGCGCGCGAATTTCAGCGCTTCGAGATGAACTTTGGTCACCAGCGGACAGGTGGCGTCAATCACCTTCAGTTCGCGGTCCTTGGCTTCCTGGCGGACCGTCGGCGGCACGCCGTGGGCGCTGAAGACCAGCACCGCGCCGTGCGGCACGTCCTCGATAGACTCCACAAAAATCGCCCCACGGCGGCGCAACTGCTCCACCACGTAGGTGTTATGCACGATTTCGTGATGGACGTAGACCGGCGCGCCATACGCTTCCAGCGCCAGCTCGACGATATCCACCGCCCGTACCACGCCCGCGCAGAACCCCCGCGGCCGTACCCTCAGCAATACCTTCCCATTTGTCGCAGTCTGCATCGTTATCCTAAGTGAGTAATTTCCGAAGACTCTATCATACCTTACGGCGCGCCCGGACCGCACCGGGTTTCCTTAGCCGACAGTGCTTTCACAACGAAACCCCTGTTACCAGGACGGAAGGCTATGGTCGATAACGGGGTTGAGAGCGGTCTTGCCAGGACATCCGGGTGAACGACTCTCGTGGACTCCATCCAGGAGAAAGTTTCCCCCTCTTTTTGCAACGTCTACGTACAAGGTTTCCTGCTTTATCGAAGGATTGACTCTCTGATCGATGGACAGTTCGAGGAGCCAGCTTTGATCGCCATCATCTGTTCCTGAACAGTGGCGAACAGATTCTATCTCCGTGGAAGCAGTTGTGAGGCTGTTCAATTTCGAATGCCAGTCTTGAAGGCCAGAGTCCGATGAAGCTTTCGTCCATCGTTTCGCGTCATCCCAACTCAGTTGCGTCCATTGGTCCAGAAAGTCCTCCGGAGTGAGTGCTAGAGGGGCTATTCGCCGCGAGGGACGATCGCTGAGGTCGTAGCGGGAAATAACAATTCCCAGCTCACCGTCGAGCTTTCTCACTTTCCCATGCGTCACGGCGAACCAATCCGATTCAGTGCGAATTTGAAAGGGGGGCTGAAAGAAAGGATCGATGGACTCCCGGCCCGATACAAGGACTGTGGGCTGGTTTGCGTTCGCGCCCGGCTGCAGTGCCTTATACCGGAGGACATTGGGAGCTCTGCGGCAGGAAGGTGGCACATGCGCGACGACCAGAAACCAGCGACCGCGTGAGTCAGACGGAGATATTTCATATTGCATTCCGGTTTCGTCATTTTCACCAGCAGGGTTGAAATCGGACTCAGCAGCTAGGACCAAATCCCAATGACGAGCTATTCCCTGAAACACATAGATCGCTGAATCTGGATCTGTGCTGCCGCAAGGAAGCCACAGCTGAGTTGAGACAACCAGGATTCCCGGTTCATACCCGAGTTTCCAGTCAAACTTGATTTGCCTGATCTCTCCGTAGGCACTCCACTTGTGGCTTGGGATTTCGTCCCATCCGGCAGCGGTGAGTTGCTCCATTATTTCTTCTTCGCTGGGAACCGCATGCCGATCGCCGTCGTTGAGGTCTTCCACAATAAGGGCTTTGAGCTCCTGGTTGAGAAGTCTGAGCAGTGCGGGAACCTTGGCAGGCGGACCCGATTCCAGATCATTAGAATTGGGCAGACCAATCGCTCGAAGCTGCTGAATGGTTTCAACGGCCTTCTGAGCATGAGGCGAAACTGGGCGCGCCGCTAAGTTTGTGCAAGCAAAAAGGAAGAGGGTGAGGCAAACCCAGAGAGGTCTCATAGGTTTCTCTATCGAAGCAAGGGTTTCCAAGTCCACAGTTATAGACCTCAAGGCGACTGTAGTCATCCGAGACTCCCCGCATGATTTGTGGCAGAGCAGCTAACTTCTAGTTAGTTGCGTTACCGCGCTTTGAGTTGCTGATTCATATGATGAGGGAAGGCCCGAATTGGAAGGCTCGGCTGAGGGCTACTGTCCAAAGTAATAGCCGTCGCGGGCTTGGACGACTAGGTCTTTCTGCTTGCCGACGGCGAGGTGGATTTTATGGTAGCCGACGGTGTTGCCCTTGTCTGGGGTGTAGGCGAGGCTGTACTGGTTGCGCAGGTCTTCTTCGATCTCGGCGTAGATGGCGTCGACCGTTTCTTTTTTTGTGACTTTGAACATGCGGCCGCCGGTTTCCTTGGAGATTTGTTCGAGGATTTTCTTGCCGTCGGGGCGCTGCTCTTGCGGAGGATACCTGCCGCCGCCGCGGCCACCGCCCATCCCGCCTCCGTGACCGCCCATCCCGAATCCGCCGGGGCGGCTGTAATTTTCCTCTTCGTCGGCAAACAAAATGGAGTAAATGATCGTGTCCGAGCGCTGGGCGGTGGCGATGGCTTCGGCCATGGTTTCTCTGCTGCCGTGATCGACGCCGTCCGAAAGGATAATTAGGGCCTTGCGTCCCTGTTGCTTGCTCATCAGTTCGTCGGACGCCAGGAAAATCGCGTCGTAGAGCAGCGTTCCACCGCCGTGCGAGCCTCGGCTGCGTCGTCCTCCACCTCCGCCGCCATTTCCACCGCCTCCACCGCCGCTGGTGCTACCGCTGCCTCCGTCGAACTGCGGAGTCGATAGCTTTTGCAGCGCGGCCTGCAACTGGGGGCGCGAGGGAGTGAAATCCTGCAATAGCTCCACTTCCCTGTCGAAGTGAATCACGAAAGCCAAATCCTTGTCCTGGCGCAAAAGTTTATCGAGGAAGCTGTAGCTGGCGCTCCGCTCCTGATCGAGCACGCGCCGCTGGCTCAGGCTGGTATCCACCAGCAGGCCCAGACGCAGCGGCAAATCGCTTTCGTGCGCAAAATAGTTGATGGTTTGCGGACGGCCGTCTTCATCCAGCTGAAAATCGTCCTTGGTCAGGTTCGAGATAATCTTTCCGTGCTTGTCGCGAACCGTCGCTAGGACGCTCACGGTTTTGACCTCAACCGCGATCGCGGGCTGCCCTTCCTGTGGGCGCTTCAGTTCCGGCTGCGCTTGCCCTTGCGACTGCGGCGGCTGTTGCGCCTGTTGCTGAGCTGGCGGCTGTTGCTGCGCGCGAAAATCACGCGCCCAAAGTGTTAAGGACAAAAGCGCGGCCAAGCCCATGAACCAGCGAATCAAGCGCCGTCCCCTTGTCGAATGATTCGTTGAACAACGTGTTGCACCAATTGCGTGAGAATTCTTCATTTTTGTCCAAGCTCAACCACTAAAGGAGGGCCGCCTCTGACCACTAGTTCATGCATTTGAAGCGGAAAGTTCCCGTATGTGTCAGAAGATAGGACGCCGGACAGCACGTTTTGGTTTACCGCTGTATTTGCAATACTCTCCACCCTTAGTGAACCGAGTTTTACGGCGCCTCCAACGCGAAGTCCTTTGCCAAATTGGCGCTCCGCAAGCAGCGGCCTGCGCTGTAACATGCCGTCCGCCTCCACACATCGTATGAGCACAGAAATGATCGTCGCGCCAGTGACCCTTGAAGGCCGCCATGTGCGCCTCGAACCACTCTCGCAGGCGCATCAGCCCGGCCTTGCCGCCGTCGGCCTGGGGGAAGAGCTATGGCGCTGGATTCCCACCCCCGTCCGCACGCCCGAGGAGATGTCCGCCTACATCGCCACCGCTCTCGAAGAGCAAGTTCGCGGCGTTTCGTTACCTTTCGCGCTGATCGAAAAAGCCAGTGGCCAGGCCATCGGCAGCACGCGTTATGGCAACATAGATCGCACGCATCATCGCGTCGAGATTGGCTGGACATGGGTAGCCCCCGCGTGGCAGCGCAGCGTCGTAAACACGGAAGTGAAATATCTTCTCCTGCGCCACGCCTTTGAAACGCTAAGCTGCATCCGCGTGGAACTAAAAACCGATTCGCTCAACGAACGCTCCCGCGCCGCAATCCTGCGCATCGGCGCGCGCGAAGAAGGCACCTTCCGCAATCACATGATTACTGCCAGCGGCCGCATCCGCCACACCGTCTATTTCAGTGTCCTCGATTCCGAATGGCCGGTGGTGAAATCCCGACTTCAAACCATGCTGCTCCCCTAGGTCTACGAAACTCACCAGCCTCACTCTGCCTTCCCGAACCACACGTCCGCGAACACGTTTACCAATGGACGCCACTGTTCCTCGCAGTCCGGATTACCCGCGCGCGCCTAAGTTAGACTAATAGACAGGAGACCAGCGGTAGCACCGCCCGTCTCCAGTGAGCCGGCCCGGTCAAGCGGCCGCAGTACAGGTGTCTTGGGGAACCACAGGTCGGCAGCTTGAATGCCACCCAAAGACTTAGACTTGCAGCGAAGGCCGCAACGTAACGGAGAATTTCGTGCCCCTTTCCGATCCGAGAGATCGCCGCCGCAGCGAACGTGTCATGCTGCAGATACCGATCAAGGTTCTCGCCGAGACGCCCGACAGCGTGCATGTCGAGGAATCGACGCATACGCTGGTGGTCAATGCGCACGGTGGCCTGATGAAGTTGAAAGCAGAGCTCCTCGTGGGGCAGCCGTTCATTCTGGTGAGCCCGCAAAGCGGCATGGAGCAGAGCTGCCGGGTGGTGCGCGTCGATCAACCGAGCGCGGACTACTTCGCCGTAGCTTTTGAGTTTGATCTCCCCTCGCCTAAATTTTGGCCGGTTACGTTTCCACCAAAGGATTGGGGAGTTCCGGGGTCCTGATGGCTAGCCTTTCTGGCCCGGAAGGCGCGCCACGGCACAACCTATTTTCCCGCCGCAACTATCCAATAAATGCAGGGTTCAACAAGGCAGAGGAGAAATATGCCTTTGGAGGCTCGTCAGATGCGGCTTTTACGTCCAGTTAGCATTACCAAGCGGCTTTTGAGCGCTTTTGCTTGTTTTTCTTTGATTTTCGTCGCCGGATGCAATGAATACGTCACGTCCGAGCGCAATCCCGAAGTTCCCATCCCCAAGAAGGCCACCTGGGCTTGGCGCCCGGTCGAGGCGCAACCCGCTGCCGTGCGCGAATCACGGCCAGTCATCTCGCGGGACGAACCAAACCGGGGTGCAAAGCCGGTGCCGCAAACCGAAGCGTCCAATGAAATCCTGCGAGGACAGATTCGCGTAGCGATCACTAAGGCTTTGGCGGAAAAAGGTTTTAAGGAAGTGACTGATCCGAACGCTGCTGCCTTTTGGGTCGATTATCATATCGCCGTGAAGGACCAGAGCGCCGCAGTGCCCGTTGGCTATGCAGGCGGATATCCCGGAGTCGTGTGCGGTCCTTATGGCTGCGTGCAATCCTGGGGCTGGGGTCCGCCAGCGTACGGCTACCAGAACATCAAATTCCGCACCGGAACCATGGTGTTCGACTTCCTGCAGGCACCGACGCAGAAGCTGGCGTTTCGCGCCATCGGCAACAAACCCGTGAAGGCCGGCCTCACTACGTTCACACAGAGCGATGTCAATTCCCTGGTGAATGCTGTGCTGTGGAAACTCAGCGCGGGCAAGTAGCTGAAAGGCTGTCTTAAGCCTCATCACCAAGGCAGCGCACTGCGCTGAAACGAGAGGCTTGGAGCCTCTCGTTTTCTATCTTCCAGATTGCTGCGTCGCGTCTCCGAATGCGATAAAGTCCTTACGTCAAGATGGCTCTCTCGACGGTCGTCTCCAACAAGCTGCGCTGCTGGTCTTTCTATGCGTTTGCCTGCTATCGCGGAACGGGCGGAAGAGCGCGGTATGTCGCTGAGGACTGGAGCGAGGTGCATCTCGATTTGCCGCTTTCCAGACGCACGCGCAACTATGTCGGCACGATCTTCGGTGGCAGCATGTACTCGGCTGTCGATCCCATCTATATGGTCATGTTGATCCGACGTCTCGGGAAGGACTTCATCGTGTGGGACAAATCCGCGTCAATTCAATTCAAGAAGCCGGGTCGTGAAACGCTGCACGCCCGCTTTGTTGTCGCGGATGAGGAGTTGGCTGTGATTCGCGCGGCGCTCGAAACACAACGTTCCATCGACCGCACCTACTTGATTGAGTTGAAAGATTCTTCAGGAACCGTTTGCGCGACGGTGGAAAAACTCATTTACATTCGCAAGCGCTAGCGCTCTGCAGCAAGAAGCGCCGGCTCTAGAATGCGCTTAGGGCAAGAGGCCGAAAACCACCACGCTATTCGGCGTGCCCACATACACCTTGCCGTTGGCCACCATCGGCGTGACGTATTTGTTGTCGCTGAACTGATCGCGATTGTTGGCCGCTTGATTCGAGTTGTAAAGCTCGCTCGTCAAGTTCGTCGCGTTGTACGCATGCAGCACACCTGTCGAACCATTTTCCACGGCCCACACAATTGCGTTCGACGTGCCGTTTGCCGAAATACTCGGCGTCGTCCCCGGATAAGCAAAGCTGGTGGAGCTTTGCGTCGCAGGCGTAGCCGCAAGTTTCGCGGCGGTGATCGGGAAAGCCTTCAAATGGTCGCCTACCGCGCCATAGTAAACCGTATTATTAAAGTAGCTAGGCTTGGACCACACTCCGCCGATCTGCCCGCTGATCTGCTGATAGATATTGTCCGTAGTGCTGTTGAACTTTCCCATGTTGTCGCGGTCTACCACGTAGATGATCGCGTCCTTGCCCGAGCCCACCGCCAAGTGGCGCGTGTTTCCGTTTGCGTCCACCAAATCAGGCAAAAGCAGCGGCCCACCGGAGCCGAAGTCCGTGTCGGAGTTCGATTCCGAAACAGTATTCGACGGCGTGAAGTAATCGAGCAGCGTGATCGGCGCGCTGGAAGCCAGTTTAACGTAGCACTGTCCACAATCCCCCTGCGATGGGAAGCCGCTTGCATTCAAGGTCGTATCGAAATCGCCATTCCCTACCATGAAAAAGATATTCCCGGAGGCATCCGCGGCCGGAGCGGTCCCCGCCATCCAGATGCCACCTTCGCTGCCGTTGGGTACGAGGTTGAGCACGCTGGTTTGCGCCAGCGTGTTCGCATCGTACGACATCACCCAAGAAGTGTACGGGCCCGCGTCGCAATGCGAAGACCACGTCGTGTAGATAGTCGTACCGATCTCGAGTAGACCAGGGCGCTCCTTATATTGCTTGGCGTCGAAGATCACATTTCCGCCAGAGCTGTTGTCGCCAGTACCCGGGTACGTCGCTTGCACGAGCGTTGGCCCGCCGAAAAGCTCCGCGCCAGTCGTTAGATCCAGGGCGTGCAGGCGATGGAAATAATTTCCGTTGGCGTCCTTGGACATCGCCACCACATAAATTGCTCCATGCGTTCCGCGCGAGCGGTCGATGACTGGCGTGGAGGTCACGCCAATCTCGGGTGTGACTTGGCCGCACCCCCGGTTGTCGCTCGACGTTTCGCCGCTGCCAAGCACGGAAGCCTTCCACAGAAACGTGCTGGTATTCCCGTTGACGGAGTCCACGTCAAACGCGTATACGCTGTCGTGCTCCGTCGCCACATACAAAACATTTTTCGTTCCCACACTAGGAATGGCCACCGCAGAGAGATACAACGGCTGCGCGTCCACCAGGCCATCCACTGTGAATGCGCCAAGTTTGCCGAAGGTCGTCGAGTTCACATTGGCCGGCGTAAGAATCGTTTCGTTCAGGTTCTGCCCGGTGCGCAGATTGTCGTAGTGATAGGTGACGACGTTAATTGTGGAAATGTTGGCCGCATTCACTGTCAGGGTAGCTATCGTGCTTGTCTGGCTTCCTGCCGTGTTGCTAACGATCACGTCGAACTTCGCCCCGTTGTCCGTGATTGCTGTGGCCGGTGCCGTGTAACTCGCCGCGGTCGCACCGCCGATGTTCGCGCTATTCTTCTGCCACTGATAACTGAGCGACGCGGTTCCCGTCGCTGTGACACTAAAGGTCGCTGTTTGTCCCACGTTCACCGTCTGATTCGCCGGTTGCGTCGTGATCGTCGGCGCCACTGCAGCCGCGGTCACTGTCAGCGTGGCCATTGTGCTCGTCTGCGTTCCGGCCGAGTTGCTGACGATGACATCGAATTTTGCCCCATTGTCGCCAGAAATCGTGGCCGGTGTCGAATAGCTCGACGTCGTCGCGCCAGAAATATTCGTGCTATTCTTCTGCCACTGATAACTCAGTGGCGCCGTTCCTGTGGCCGTGACGCTAAACGTCGCCGATTGGCCAACGTTTACACTCTGATTCGCCGGCTGCGTCGTGATCGTCGGCGCTACTGCTGCTGCGCTCACCGTCAGCGTGGCCATTGTGCTCGTGATACTCCCCGCCGAATTGCTGACCACCACATCGAATTTCGCTCCGCTATCGCCCGCAATGGTCGCCGGGGTCGTATAGCTTGCCGCCGTTGCCCCGCCAATATTCGAGCTGTTTTTTAACCACTGATAGCTAAGCGGCGCCGTACCTGACGCCATAACGCTAAACGTCGCAGATTGCCCAGCCGTCACAATTTGATTCGCCGGCTGCGCCGCGATCGTCGGCGCCACAGCTTTGTTTCCGGCGTTCGAACTGTTCGATGAAGTCAGCCCCGCGCAGCCCGCGAACGTGAGCGGCACAAGAATGGCGCTCACCTGGATAGCGAGAATTGGTCGGCGCACAAGCGGTACCCCCACGTCAAAATGAGCGGCTGGGCTGGGATTCGGCCGCGGGTTCTGGAATGGCGGACCGGCCTTCGCCGGGATGCCGCAGCAAGGAATGCACACTCTCTAGAATTCAGCTTAGCCACGCACCAATGGAATTACACCTGAACAGAAGTACAGTTCTTGGCCAGAGGTTAAAATTGCTCCTCTCTAAACCATCGGTACAAGCAAGGCTTCCATGGCTCCTTCAGCCCCATAGTTTCTTTCCTCCGTCGCGTGCTGGCTCTATCCTCTTCTTCCTATGCTCCTTAAAGACCAAGTTGCTTTGATCACGGGCTCTGGCCGCGGCATCGGCCGCGCCATGGCTCAACTATTTGCCGCCGAAGGCGCTTCTGTGTTCCTGACGGCGCGCACGGAGGCGGAGTTAACCGCTACTAGCAAAGAAATCTCCAGCCAGGGCGGCCGCGCGCGCTACTCGCTTGCGGATCTTGCGGTCGAAGCGGATTGCACGCGCATCATCGCCGAAGCACGCGCAAAATTCGGCAAGATCGACATTCTCGTCAACAACGCCGGCCACTACGGCCCTGTAGTTCCCGTCGAAGACTATCCCTTGGCGGAGTTTGACAACGTCATCGCCGTCCACCTGCGCGCCGCCTTCCTGCTGAGCAAACTCGTCCTCCCCGAAATGTACGCACGGAGCTCCGGCGTCATTCTCAATATTTCAAGCCTCTCAGCAAAGGCCGCGTTCCCGTGGGGCTCTGCTTACGCGGCCGCAAAAGCAGGTATGCTCGGCCTCACGCGCATCACCGCCGCCGAAGCCGCCCGCAAAGGCATCCGCGTCAACGCCATCTGCCCGGGCCCTGTCACCGAAACGCGTATGTCAAAGGAGTTGGGCAAGACCCTGGCCGCAAAGCTTGGTGTCAGTCCCAAGGAGCAACTAGCTGGTTTTCTGAACACCATTTTGCAAGGCCGCGGGCAAACCGCCGAAGAAGTCGCCCGCGCCGCGCTCTTCCTCTGCTCCAACCAATCCAGCGCCATCACAGGCCAATCCATCAACGTCGATGGCGGCGCCGCCTTCTTCTAATACTTCTTCTCGAATGTGAGCCGTAGGAGCACGGCATGCCGTGCCCGCGGACTTTTCATTCAACGCGCGGCGGTTGGCAGCACTTGGATGGTGTGCAGCCAAGTTTCCACCAACTGCGGCCAGCCGGTAACGGGGAGTTCCGTGCGGCGAAGTCCATATCCGTGCCCGCCCTGCGCATACAAATGCATTTCCGCGCGAACTCTCGCGTTTTTCAGCACAAGAAAATACACAGTCGAATTCTCCACGTGCACGGGATCGTCTTCTGCTTGCACGATGAAGGAGGGCGGGGTCTGCTCGTTCGGATGGATGTCCGCATTCGCCGCAAAGTTCTGCTCCGCGATAGCTAAATACCCCGGATAAACAATCACCGCAAAATCAGGCCGGCAGCTCAGCCGGTCGGCGGCATCGATTGGATCGTAAAGCCGCTTATCAAAATGCGTGCTAAGCGCAGCAGCAAGATGCGCCCCCGCTGAAAACCCAAGCACGCCGATACGCCTCGGATCGATGTGCCACTCCGCGGCGCGTGAACGAACAATGCCGAGTGCCCGCTGCGCGTCCTGCAAAGCGGCGTCCGATTTCGGGTAAGGCCCGGTATCCGGCACGCGGTACTTGAGTAGAACGCAGGTGATCCCCGTCGAAGTGAGCCAGTCGCACACTTCCGTGCCCTCCAGATCAATCGCAAGAATGCGATAGCCGCCTCCAGGAAAAACCACGACCGCCGCGCCCGTATTCTTGCCCGTAGGTGCGTAAAGCGTAAGCGTCGGAGCGGAGACATTCCCGATTCGAATGACTGGCTTCCCGGCAACCACGTGATCCTTAGCCGTGGTCGTGTCGCCTTCGGGAGGTAAATTGGTCGGAGCGCCCGGCGCTCCATGCGGCCACACATCCAACGTCGTGTGGCCTGGGGCAGGCGGCCACTGCGCAAACAAACTCGTGGATATGCCCGCGACCGCAACAAGCCGAATCAAAAAGTGGCGCACGAGGAACACCTCGAATCTCAAATTTGCGGCGCTGATCGTAGCATGGAGCGCAGACTAGTTGGTGTCTGTTCGAGTAGTTTGCTCCCGGTAGTATTCCCAAATACATTCAGCGCAGGCCGCGATCGTTTCCGTGCATACCATAAGAGAGTTGTTTCACTTGCTGGCCGCAGCCTGGGCTTGGTGAACGATCAGCAGGAAACCCTTCGACGTGGCATCCTTTTCGAGCCCAGTAAAATGATCACGGGCCGCTACTTTTTTCCCCTGCTTCATCTCGATCTCGGCGAGCGCAAACCGCGCTTCGAACTCGCAGCGGCCGCAACTCAGGCGGGAAGATTCGGCGAGCACACTCGCTAGACTCTTTGAAGCATCCGCCGCCTTACCCGTGGCTGCGTGAGTACGGGCAGCGGTAATGAGAGTGTCTATGCCGATCAACCGGCTTTCCGTGGTTGCCGCCGTCAGCTCCGCGATATGAATCTCTTTTTCCGCTTCGACTATCTTTCCCTGGGCGAGTAGTGAACGGCTGAGGAGATTCCGCGCGTTAAGTTCATTTCCTGGGGCTTTTTCCGCGATTGCCAGCTGAATGCTATGCCGCGCCGGTTGTTCGGCATCGGCTGGGCGCCCTTCTTCGATGGAGAGACCGGCAAGCGCCAAAACACTATCATTTATGGTGACCTTTTCCGCAATCTTAGTGCGAATAGCAAGTGCTTCTTCGTGAGCCTTGCGGGCCTGGTCGAGTTTTCCCTGGAGCTTGAAGAGCTCGCCTTGGACGAAGGTGGCGTAAGCCACAGCGCGCTGATTGCCGGCTTGCTGGAAGATCGGCATCTGTTCCTCGATGGCTTTTTGTGCGGCCGGCAGATCCCCGAGATCGAGAAGCATTGCTGCAAGATTATTGAGGCCGAGAGCGGTGCCGGATTTATCGCCAATCTCGCGGCGGATAGCGATGGATTGTTCCTGCAGCTTGCGGGACTCCACTAACTGGCCCTGCTCGTGATACACGATCGCCAGATTCGTGAGCGCGCGGGCAATGCCGCGTTTTTCGCCGATTTCCTGCGTAATGGCCAGGGATTGTTCGTACAGTTTTCTTGCAGATGCAAATTTGCCCTGCTGGTAGAGCAAGACGGCGATATTGTTCAGACTCACGGCTTCGCCTATGCGATCGCCGGTTTCGCGGCGGATGGCAACGGACTGTTCATAGGCTTGCCGCGCACTTGCGAAATCCATTTGATCCTTGAAGGCGATGCCGATGCTATTCAGCGCGTCGCCCACACATCGTTGATTGCCGATCTTGCGGCAAGTATCGAGAGCTTCTTGCTGATTCTTTTGTGCGCCCGCCAAATCGCCGTGTTCGTAGAGAACGGTTCCCAAATCGTGCAAGGCCCGTGCTTCTCCACCGAGGTCGCCCGCTTCCGCGTAAATCTGGCGGGATGTTTCCGCAGCCTTTTGGAATTGTTGAACATCGCCCATGTCGTAGTACGCGCGCGCTTGTCCCATCTCGGCACGCGCCACGAGGAGCCGTGCGCCAAGTTTCTGGCCTTTTTCTGTAGCGCGCAGCGCCGCCGCAAGCTCGCGCTTGAAATCAGACTGTCCGTGAGCGGCAACAATTTCGGCGAGATCGATGCGCGGATCATCGGAAGCGGGCGCAGGCAAGTTGCGGAGTGATTCCACGGTTGCCATGGCATCCTTGTTCAAAGTCCCGGAAGCCTGCGCTTGGGCGAGGCGCAACCCGTAGTCGAGATTGTCCGGAGCGAAGTTCCAGAGGGTGTGATAGACCTCAACAGCCTTTGGCCAGTTCTTGATGGCCTCGTAGTAGCGCCCCTCTATGGATAGATGATCCTCACGCGAGAGGTTCCCTGACAAATCGAAAGCCTTCTTGGCTTCCTCTGCCGCCTTTGCGTCATAGCCCAGTGAGGACCACGCGGCCGACAGGGCAGAATGGGCGAGGGCATAGTTCGGATCGGCAGCAACAGCTTTCTCGAGCAGGTCGCGTGCAGCTAGCGCGTCAAAGACGCGGAGCTTTGCAAGCCCTTCGGCGTAAAAGCGAGAAGCTTCCGCGTTGGAAGCAATGGCCGCGCGGAGGTTCCCGGCTTCGGCCTCGGAAATATTGTCGATCGCAAGTTCCCTCCGCAAGTCGCGGCCAGCCCGCGAAACAAGCCCAAAGAGCTCACCTTCTGTCCCCGTTTCGGAAACGACGCCGATCGTTTCACCGGTACGTGCGTCTTGTAGACGCAGATCCACGCGAACCTGTCCGCCCCCTTCTTTCCCCAGGTCCACGAAGGAACCGAGGACCACGTAGTCGGTGCCCAGATTATTGCGAACGCGCGTCAGGGTGTCCTTGGCCAAGCTATCGGCATCCGACAAGGAAAGGTCCATTTTCGCTCGCACGACATTTTCTTCCGCAACGGTACGGATCTGCCCGCCGGTTCCCAGTTCCGTGGTGAGCATTTCCGATAATCCTGTGGATAGCCAGGCCGAATCCGCTCGGCCGGCGGCGTTCTTGAATCCCAGCACCGCAACAGATCGCCGGACCGGTATCGCGGAGGCCGAAGGTTGTGATCGCGTTCGCCCTGGAATCAGTCGATTGATCACGCGGTCGCGCGATTTTCCAAGATTGAGTCCGAGTACGATGCCCAGAATCAGAATTACGCCGGTGATTACCATTCCAGCTGCCGTCCACCTGAATCTACGTGTAGAGGCTGGTAGAACACTGGCCGATTCCAGAGCCGCAAGAAGTTCGCGCGCCGATTGAAAGCGCCGGGAAGGTTCCTTTTCGAGCGCCTTGAAAATGATCGCTTCGAGCGAAGCCGAGTTCGCCGACTTGTATGCACTTAAACGCTGCGGTGAGCTATGGAGGATGGCATCGATCAGCCGTGTCGGCTGGTTCTCCGGAAAAGGCCGTTGCGAGGTAGCCATTTCATATAGGACAGCGCCGGCGCCATAGATGTCCGTACGGGCATCGACGGCCTCCGCGCGGAGCTGCTCTGGCGACATGTAAGGCAGCGTTCCAGCGACTGAACGCGTGTCATCCATACTTTGTGTCTGGTCGATTTCGGTTTGGGGATGAAAGAGTTTTGCCAATCCGAAATCGAGTATTTTGAGCCGCCCCTCGCTCGTGATGTAAAGATTGTCGGGCTTCAGGTCGCGGTGGATCACGCCCTGAGCATGAGCGGCGGCCATCGCTTCCGCGAGTTGGGCGCCCAGTTTTCGCGTGAGAGCTTCATCGAGAGGCCCTTCTGAAAGTTTTTTACTCAGCGGAACGCCGTGAATCAGTTCCATGACGAGAAAATCGAGACCTCGCTCGCTTCCGAATTCATGGACAGTTTCGATGTTCGGGTGGTTTAACTTGGCGAGAGCCAGAGCCTCGTTGCGGAAGCGTTTGCGGGCAGCTTCGTCGGCGAGTAGCCCGGCGGGAAGAACTTTCAGCGCAACGTCACGGTCGAGCTGTTCATCATGGGCGCGATAGACCACACCCATGCCGCCTGCTCCGATCTCTTCAACGATGAGATAGTGGCCGAGCGTTTGGCCAATCATCGCGGGAAATCCCGTCCTTTGGCATGCATCTTAGGGCGCGCCACCAGGCAAGTCAACGCGCGATGAACCTGTGTCGCCGCAAAATGAGAATGTCCGGTTTGTGCAAAGTAGAAGTGTCCGCTTTCATGGAAGGCCGAGGCCCCCATGGAAACGGAGCGAATCACTTTGAGCCAACGAGAACGGGACCGATTGAGAGTGTTGCACGAGGTACAGCAGAAGCAGTTGACGCAGGTAGCGGCGGCCGAGCGGTTGAAAGTAAGTGACCGCCACGTGCGGCGGATGCTGCTGCGCCTGCGCGAGTGCGGAGATCGCTCCCTGGTTCACGGACTGCGCGGCCGGCCATCGAACCGCAAGCTGGCGGCCCGGTTCGAGCAGAAGATTCTGGCGCGCCTGCGCCAGCGTTATGCGGATTTCGGACCCACACTGGCCGCTGAACACCTGGCCGAGGAGGGTTTTTCGGTGAGCCGGGAAACGCTACGGAAGTGGATGACCAAGGCCGCCTTGTGGCGGCCGCGTTGCCAGCGCGTGAAAACGATCCACGTATGGCGGGAGCGCCGAGCCTGCTTCGGTGAGTTGGTGATGCAGGACAGCTCTCCGTTCCGCTGGCTGGAGGAGCGCGGTCCGGCCTGTCATCTCATCGCCCTGATCGATGATGCCACCAGTCGCATCTGGGGACGGTTCACCGAGCACGACACCACGGAAGAGAACCTACGAACGTTTGGCGGGTGGGTACGGCGCTACGGACGTCCCTTGGCCCAGTACACCGATAAAAACAGCATCTTTCGCACAGCAGGTCCGCAGCCGCTTCCCGAGCAACTCCGGGGAGATCCGTTGCGCACGCAGTTCGGGCGAGCGTTGAACGACTTGGGCATTGAATGGATCGCGGCCCACAGTCCGCAAGCGAAAGGGCGCATCGAGAGACTGTTTGAAACTCTTCAGGATCGCCTGGTGAAGGAGCTGCGGTTGGCGGGAATCGACAGCATCGAGGCAGCCAATCACTTCTTGGAGATGCGCTTTCTTCCCGAGTGGGAACAACGGTTCACGGTCGTTCCGCGCAATGCCCGCGATGCCCATCGACGCCTGGGGCATGCTCAGCGCCTGGAAGAAATCTTGAGTGTGCGCGTAGCCCGCAGAGTGGCTCAAGACCACACCGTCAGCTGGGACGGAAATCGCTGGGGGGTAGTGCGGGAGGAAGTTTGTGCGGGACTGCGTGGAGCTGCGGTCGAGATCGAACGGCGGTTGGATGGAAGCCACTGGATGCGTCATCGAGGGCGCTATCTGCACCTGCGCCACTGCCCAGAACCCGCGCCGACGTCCGCAAGTCCTTCCGGCCTACGGCCTCCAGGACTTGCGGGACAACCACCAAAACCCAAAAACAAAATCACACCCAAATACCATGTGCCTGCAAATCACCCTTGGAGAAGACCATGGAAGCGGACATTTCTATCTGGCGAAAAACCGGACATTTCTACTTTGCGTTGACACGAACCGTAGCGACGCACTGTAGAAAGCGTAGTAGGTCCTAGGGGGAGGCCGCACGTTGCAAGGCGGGTAGCGTCTGCCTCCTTACGGCTACTGCAGCTACTACAAACGAAGGAGGCCCCTCAAGACGAATCCAGTGAAATCGTCCCAAAACCACACATTATAAAAGGGCGCCCCTTTTGGAGTAGGTTTTGAGTGCTTGGCTCATTCCCTACGGAAAGGAACACCCTCTATGACTAGCGCTAAATATATCGGCATGGACGTGCACAAGGAAAGCGTTTCGATCGCAGTTCTGAATTTCGCCGGCAAGGTGGTGATGGAATGTGTCATCGAGACCAAAGCGAGCACCATTCTGCAGTTTATCCACGGGCTGCGTGGCGATTTGCAAGTTACGTTTGAAGAAGGCACCTGGGCTGGCTGGTTGTACGATCTGCTGAAGCCGCATGTCACGGAACTGGTGGTGTGTAATCCACGGAAGATTGCCTTGCTGAAGGATGGCAGTAAGAGTGACCGGATCGATGCACACAAGCTGGCCGACCTGTTGTACATGAACAAAATCAAGCCGGTCTACCACGGAGAACATGGCCTGCGCATGTTGAAGGAATTGTCCCGCAGCTATTTGACGATCAGCAAGGATCTCGGGCGGGTGATGAATCGGCTCAAGGCCTTGTATCGGAGCTGGGCCATACCCTGTGCCGGGACGCAAGTCTACGCACCGCGTTACCGTTCGGAATGGTTGAGCAAGATCAGCGAAGCTGGCGTGCGCCGGCGAACGGAACTTTACTACCAACAACTCGACGCCCTGCGGCTGGTGCGCCAACAAGCCCGGAGCAACGAAGTTGCTACGCCAGATTCCTGGTATTGGTCCGCTTCGAGCGGCTCACTTGGTTGCCGTAATGCAGACGCCTCATCGGTTCCGCACCAAGCGGCAACTGTGGACCTACAGCGGGCTGGGGTTGGAGACCCACGACAGCGCGCAGTACCGCGTCGTGGAGCGACAGCTACAACGCTCGAACAAAACCGTTACACTGCGCGGTCTCAATACGAATCACAACCACGACCTCAAAGATATTTTCAAGGGTGCAGCTATGAGAGCCAGCACCGCTGCTGGACCGCTACACGATTTCTACGAAGCTTTGTTGACCAAGGGAAAGAAGCCCACGATGGCGCGCTTGACCTTGGCGCGGAAGATTGCCGCGATCACGTTGATCGTCTGGAAGAAGGAGGTACGTTTCGACGCCAACTATTTGAAACTACAAGCAGCTTGAGCGCCTCTGGCAGAGAGTCCGTTCCATCCCTGGGGGGCCATTCCAGGCGGTGGCCGTCGGGTTCTTGAGACGCTCGGATTCGAGGGGAAGTATCCATCGGAAAAGTCAGGCCCGTGCTTCAAACACGTGAGTCTCCGAAACCACCCTATGCCCTCTCGGACAATCCAAGAAAGCCATAGGCCACGAGTCTCCGATAGGACCATGCGTTGCCACTCATAAAGTGGATAACTGTCAGGCTTAATGTTTCAGAAACGAATGGCGCCGTCGCAACAGGGAAATGGAACCACAGGGAGGAAGAAGGATCTCACCGTTTCGTGTGACGAAACGAAGCACGAAACTACGTCGCCTGAGCAAGACCACTCGATCACGAGTGCCCGTTCAAGCGGTTGGGCTGAATGCCGAGACAAAAAAGTGTCGGCACCGAGCCGACGGAGAAGGTTGTCTCTTGACATTCCCTTTTATAGGACTTGTCCGATCATGACTTACCAGGAGTTGGCCCTGTTGCTCAAAAGGCCTAACCTTTCACTTTCGTAGCATCTGCTACTGTGGCTCTCTCAAGTTTGACTTCAAGGGCGGCTG
>Ga0210409_10002150_pt1 | contig 23908 bp, 22 predicted proteins | sample IncBWH17MmetaG_FD_161649 | JGI IMG/M metagenome (GOLD analysis project Ga0210409, IMG submission 161649) | Forest soil microbial communities from Barre Woods Harvard Forest LTER site, Petersham, Massachusetts, United States - Inc-BW-H-17-M | ecosystem: Environmental > Terrestrial > Soil >...
TGGAATAGACCTGGTCATCAAAGAGAACGAATTCATTCTACTAACAGGTCCCAGCGGTTGCGGGAAGACAAGCCTCTGCCGCTGCCTGAACGGGTTGATCCCGAACTTCTACCAGGGAGAATGGACCGGTGAATTGCTTGTCGAAGGCCTAAGCGTGACGACTCAACTTACCAGCGAACTCTCCCGTAGAGTTGGATACGTCTTTCAGAATCCCGAAAATCAACTGTTCGCTCTAACTGTCGAGAAAGATATCGCGTTCGGGCCTGAGAATCTGGGTCTGAGTAGGGAAGAGATTAGACAGAGAGTGGACGAGGCGATGAATGTAACTGGTACTCTACCGCTGAAGGATCTCGCACCATACGAGTTGTCAGGTGGTCAGCAGCAGAGAGTAGCTCTCGCCGGAGTCCTTGCCATGAAGCCGAGCGTGATCGTCCTGGACGAGCCAACATCATTCCTCGATCCCCGCACAGCGGAAGAAGTGATGAGGGCAACAGATGATCTGCGCAGAGAGCTCGGACTGACGATTGTTGTCGTGGAGCATCGTCTGGATCTTGTCGCGCGGTATGCTGAGCGGATTGTAGTCATGGACGGCGGAAGGATTGTAGTGGACGGAGGCCTTGAGGAGACTCTTGACGAAAAGTTTGATCTTCTGGAAGGCTTGGGCGTTGGGGTTCCCCGGGTAAGTCTTCTCTGGACTATGTTGCGACGAGATGGATTAGTTTCGGGGAAAGTTCCGACCCATGTCGAGAGCGCCGCCGCATCCCTGGGGGAAATGATGAATTAATGATAACGCTCGACAAGGTTTCCTATACCTATCGCTCGGGGCAGAGAGCCCTTCAGGATATCGACTTGAACCTTGAAGGAGGCGACTTCATCGCGATAATGGGCGAGAACGGAGCTGGAAAGACTACCCTCGCCAAGCATCTGAACGGTCTCCTAAAACCATCTCAAGGACGGGTCTTAGTTGACGGGGAGGACACGCGGAAGGTTAGCGTGGCGAGACTCTCTAGAAAGGTTGGCCTGGTCTTCCAGAACCCTGATCACTTGTTATTTTCGGAGACGGTCAAAGATGAGGTTGCGTTCGGGCTGAAGAACTTCGGATTCACACCAGAGGTTGTTGAGAAACAGGTTATGCGGACCCTTGAGGCTCTTGGTTTGGGGGATTACGCGGAGACTTCGCCGTTCCTACTGAGTGGAGGCGAGAGGAAGAGAGTAGCGCTCGCAGCCATCCTCGCCACAGAACCAGATTACCTGATACTGGACGAGCCCACGATCGGTCAGGACTACCAGCAGAAAGAGCGGTTACGGAACTTCATCCTCCAGCTGTACTCGCAGGGGAAGGCAGTTGTGATGATTACTCACGACGTTGAGTTTGTCGCGGAATCTAACCCAAAAGTCATACTCTTGTCGCAAGGGAGAATTGTCGCTCGAGGCCCGGCTGATTCAGTACTGTCAAAGGATGAATTGGTAAAGAAGGCGTCTCTAGTTCGGCCACAGATGAGTCGGCTCTTCAGTGAGCTAACGAAATATGGGCTTCCAACCGACGTCATTGATGTTCACAGAGCCAGGATGTTGCTGGAGGAGAAGCTTTCAGAGGTGAAAGTCCGTGTCACTCAGAACTCTTGAAGGATTCAAGTTCTCAACCCTGAAGACTCCAGTTCACCTTCTGGATCCGCGGACGAAATTCCTGATAGTGATCGCGGTTCTAGTGCCGGCGCTTCTATTCGCCAACATATACGTCATGATAGTCCTGCTGCTCTCTCAACTTCCACTGCTGCTTGTAGGAAGGGTGGCTAGAAGATGGGCCTTGTCGCTTAGAGCAGGAGTCTTTCTTTCAGCCCTCATCTTTGTCGTGAATCTCTTCACAGGATCCTACCTGTCAGCGATCGCCTTGACTCTCAGGTTTCTTGTCCTGCTAACATCATTCAGTCTCTTCTTCATGACAACATCACCGGACGATCTCGGACTCGCGCTTGATCGGATAGGCGCGATCAGATGGTTGTCTCGCCGATGGCTCGGATACCCCAACGCGCTCTCTTTCACATTCACGACAGCGGTGAGGCTCGTCCCAACCTTGGCAGTCGACGCACAGACAGTCGTGGACGCCCAGCGATCGAGAGGACTAGAACTAGACAAGGGGAACTTGCTGAAGAGGGTTAGGAACTATATCCCAATACTAATCCCATTATTGTTGATTGCGATTCGCAGAAGCCTTGAACTGGCGGAAGCGTTGGAGTCCAGAGGATTCCCGGGGAAAGAGGGAAGAACTTCCCTTTTCCAACTCAAGCTCCGGCCAGTCGACTATGCGATCATCGCCATGTCTCTCGTCGTAGTAGCCACCTCGTTCTGGGTCTTCTTCCATTACAAGATACCGGTCGTCTGAATCTGTCGAGGGTCTCCAGATCACTCCAGCCCCCCGGGGGAGGAGGGGGGTCGAGTCAACGACTGTTCGAGGATGAGCTTGTTTTTCGAGCCTACCGTTGATTCTGGCTTGAATGTTGAGTTTGTCATCGGCAAAAACGAGCAGCTACCGCAACGGGAACGAGCATTTGGTGGCAGGCAGCATACGCAGGTGTTGCTAACACCTGGGTTTCGGCTGGACTACGGGCAGCCGCGAAAGACGTTCATGAAGGAAGAGTCACCGGGAATGGAAGGGTGTCGGGCGTCTCTCGTATCTGCCCGAACCCCAACCTAGCAACCCGGAGCTGTAACGATTGCGAGTGGAATGCCAGTTACAATGCGGATTAGAGAACAGTCCACATCATGCCCGAAGTGATACGCCGTGTATTCCGGTTCAGGGAGGTGAACCTGACGCCAACAAAGAAAGGATCTTTCGGAGGATATGGGATCGAACTGGACTCCGCCTTAGCCACCGTGCTGGGCGGCCGCGAGGGCCAGAAGATTTCCCCCTCTGAGATGACCAAGAGAATCTGGGCCTACGTAAAGCATCACAACCTGGGCAAGAAGAGTAACTAGCAACGCCCGGGCTGATCCGGATAACGACCCCGTTTTTTTAGGGTTTCATATCTGAAGAGATACTACTGGAGTTTTCGTGTCTTTTTCATCCGGACGACAGCAAGTACTTTCAGTCTATTAATCACGTCAAGCCCGCTTCGTCACCGATGTGGTCTATGATTCCTGTTCTGACGGATTGACTCAACAGTTACATCAGATTTACACAAGCCACGTCTCAACCGAATGGCCATGCCAATGGAACCTAACCGGACTAGGCAAGTAATCCAGGACTTAGCCCGCGCATTCAACAAGCTCGCTTCAGAACTGACAGCTGATCTAAGTTACGCGGCGAGGGAGATCGACAGCCTCCGCAAAGAAGTGCAGAGGTTACGAGCGTCCACAGGCAAGAACAACAAGACTAACGGAAACTCGAAGAAATCAACATCTCACGGAACAAAGACAGGAAGTAAGTCCACAAAGAGTGGTCCTTCCCACAAGGCATCCTCTCACGGCTCTCAGACCAGCAACGAATCGCCGAAACCGGCCCACGAACCGGGATCATTCGTCTTTCCACAAGAGCCTTTCAGCCCAAGCCCTCCGCCGGAGCCGAACTCTACAGGCAACAACTGAGCCTGTAAGAGCGTAGAATCCGGATCCTTCTATCTAAGGAATAGAGCAATCTCCGTCCTCACTTTTTCCCACTCTGGAAGAAATCTCTACGCGTTTCTAGTCCTTCCCGGTTGGGAATCTCTGCTGAGCTTAAGAGAGTCGGAATCCATCTTGTGAGTTGGAGTTCGCCCAGGATACGCGTGTTGGGAGTCTTACTGACCCCTATTCTCCGGAGAGAGCAGACATCCTTCAAAGCTCTATACGGCAAGTCGTTCGCCGTCGATGCGTTCATCGAACTTCACCAGTTCCTGGCTCTAATCCGAAAGCCAGACGGAAGCCTGTTCACTGACCCCGAGGGAAGGGTCACCTCTCATCTCATTGGGTTACTGACTCGGACCAGCCGTTTGGTTACCGATTACAGGCTCCGTCCCGTATTTGTTTTCGACGGGCGACCAAATCCTCTGAAGAGAGCCACCATAGAGGCGAGAAGGAAGGTCCAGCAGAAGGCTCAGACAGAGTATGTTCAAGCCATCGTAGCCAAGGACTATTCGCGAGCCTGGTCCAAGGTTGTCATGACTGGAAGAGTAACAGGAGAGGTCTTAGCCGATGCGAAGAGACTACTCTCACTGATGGGGATTCCATGGCTCGAGGCCTTGGAGGATGGTGAAGCTCAGGCTAGCTTTATGGCTGCAAAAGGCGACGTCTGGGCCGTCGGCAGCAAAGACTACGACTGCCTCCTATTTGGAGCACCCATACTGGCGAGATACTTGACCCTCACGGGAAGGGAATACCTTCCATCAAAGAAAACGTCACGCCCACTCATCCCCGAGCTTGTCAAGCTCGCCGATAATCTGGAGACTCTGGGGATAAGTCGAGAGCAACTCGTCGATCTCGCGTTGCTCGTAGGGACAGACTTCAACGAGGGAGTAATGGGAATCGGACCCAAGAAGGGCCTAGCCTTAATCCGGAAGTATGGGGCGGCGGAGAAATTTCCCGAAGAGATCAGGCGCGAATTGCCTAGAGATCTGAACAGGGTTCGCGGCATCTTCCTTCATCCCCGTGTGCTACAGAACTACTCGTTGAAGCGAGAGCATCCTAATCCAGAGGGAATCCTCGAGTTTCTCTGCGAAGAGAGAGCATTCTCAAGAGACCGGGTTCAGAAAGTAGCGGATCGGCTCGTACAATCTCAGACTGAATCCGACTCTCAGCTCGGAAAGTGGATGTGTTGACAAAGGCCACCGCATTTCTCGAACTGGCCCAACTCTGTAGAAGTGTTGAAGCTACTTCCAAAAGAAACGAAAAGATTGCGCTGATTGGCTCGTTTCTTAGGACAGTTAGTCCAGAAGAGGTTCCGCTGGTAACGCTGTTTCTCGCGGGAAAAGCGTTTCCCGAATCAGATCCTCGCGTCTTGGAGATCAGCTACGCGACCATTTCGGACGCTAGCAAAAACCTCGGACAGAGCAGGCTCACCGAACATGCCTTGACCATATGCGATGTTTACGATACCTTGGAACGGATCGCGAAGGCGTCCGGGTCCAAATCTCGAGACAGAAAACTGAGCCTTCTTCAATCCGTTCTCACTCAAGCCTCTCCGGTCGAAGCCGAATTCCTGACTCGAATGATGCTTGGCGAAATGCGAATTGGAGTCGTCGAGGGAGTCCTCCTCGACGCCATTGCAGAGGCGTCTGGAGTTTCGAGAGAACTTGTTCGGAGAGCAAACATGTTGCACGGGGACATCGGAGATGTTGCCAGCTTGGCAATGTCCCAGGGTGCTCCAGCGCTCGAGCACATCACTCTCCGATTGTTCGTCCCGATCAAACCTATGCTAGCCGAGATGGCCGATGATGTCAAACAAGCGCTGGCAGAACACAAGGACGGAACAGCCTTCGAGTACAAGTTCGACGGTGCGAGAATCCAGATTCACAGAAAAGGCGACAGAGTCCGAATTTTCAGCAGAAGACTGACGGACGTGACGGACAGCATTCCTGAGATTGTCGAATTTGCCAAGACCCAGGTCAAAGCGCAGGAATTTCTGATCGAAGGAGAAGTAGTCGCGACCGGAACGGCAGGTAAACCTATCCCATTTCAGGACCTGATGAGAAGGTTTCGAAGGGTCCATGAGATCGAAAACATGGCGGGCAAGATTCCGCTCAGACTCTACCTCTTCGATGTGCTACAAGTTGACGGGACACCCCTAATCGACCAGACCTACGTTGATCGCTGGAAAATACTCTCTCACCTCGTGTCGAAAGAACATCTTGCTCCTAGAATCATTTCCTCAGACATCGGACAAGTAGAGAGTTTCATGCAATCAGCCTTGAAGGAGGGACATGAGGGTCTCATGGCAAAGTCCCTGTCGAGCAACTATTCTATCGGAGCGCGAGGAAAGAAATGGTTCAAGATCAAACCAGCAGACAAACTCGACGTGGTGATTGTCGCTGCCGACTGGGGCAGCGGTCGAAGGGTAGGCTGGCTGAGCAACTACCATCTCGCCGTCAGGAACGAGGACACAGGCGAGTTCCTTGTCATAGGGAAGACTTTCAAGGGTCTGACGGATGTCGAGTTCGAGAAGATAACGAAACGATTACAGGAGCTAAAGACCAGAGACGGTCGGTACACCGTCTACGTCAAGCCTACCATCGTTGCGGAGGTTGCCTACAATGAGGTCCAGAAGAGCCCACGATACAAATCAGGTTTCGCCCTGAGATTCGCGAGAATATCACGATTCAGAGACGACAAGGGACCAGACGACGCCGATACACTGCAGAAACTGCAGCAATTGTACGATAAGCAATTCGAAAACAAGGCCCGCTACAATGTAGAGGGACTCGAGTGACACTTCGAGTAGCCGTCTCATTCAGCGGGGGAAAGGACAGCACTTACGCGGCGTGGATCGCTCTGCATCAGGCTTGGGATGTTCGCTTGGTGACTGTGAGGCCCAGATCAGTTGACTCGCTCATGTTTCACTATCCGAACACGGAATGGACCCACCTTCAAGCCCAGGCCATGGGGCTCTCTCACGAACTAGTCGAGACAAAGAGCGGGGATGAACTGGCAGAACTACGGCTTGCCCTGGCCCGGATGAAGTCCGAACACAGGATTTCCGGGCTTGTCACCGGTGCGGTCGCGAGTGATTATCAGAAGACTCGATTCGATAACCTGTGCGATACAGTCGGGCTAAAAACATACGCCCCGCTTTGGCATAAGAATCCAAAATTGTTGGTCGAGAATCTCTTGAAATCAGGATTTCGAATCATCCTCACAGCAGTAGCCGCCAAAGGCCTCGACGAGTCATGGCTTGGCCGAGAGCTTACGGGGCGAGAGTGGTCCAAACTAGAACAGGTGTCAAAGGTTCACGGGATAAATTTGACAGGTGAGGGTGGAGAGTATGAGAGTTTTGTGTTTGACGCACCCGGTTTCACCAAGAAGATAGAGATTGAAAAGACCAGGAATGAATGGGACGGTGACGGCGGAAGGATGATCATCGAGGAAGCCTCACTGAGGAATAAGTTGGGCAACTGAGGACCTAACTTCCTCGCCAATCTTATCTTGGTCAAGTCTAAGGAATTTTCGGTTGACCATCAAGGGTCTCCCGTCAACTATTGTGGTGTCGACGTTTTGACCATTTGCCGAGTAGACAAGATCGGAGATGACAGTTTCCTTCCCGTGGATAGGAACTAGGTTCGGGTCTCTCAGATCCAGGAGAACGAGATCAGCTCGCTTACCTATCTCAACGCTTCCTAGTTCCTTCTCTCGCCCAATACAACGTGCTCCATCGATGGTCGCCATGTCCAGAACCCGCTGAGCGTTCATAATTGTCGGGTCCCATCTGGAATTCTTGTGCACCAGAGCGGTCATCTTCATGGTATCAAACATGTCCAGCCCGTTGTTGCTGGCTGGCCCATCAGTGCCCAGCCCGACTCGGACGCCAGCGTCCAACAGCTCCGGAATCGGAGCTGTGCCTCCACTTGCCAACTTCATGTTTGAAACGGGAGAGTGGGAAACCCTGACACCTCTCTTACCGAACAAGTTGACCTCGCTCTTCGTCAGCCAGACAGCATGCGCCGCCAAGACTCGATTGTTAAGAAAACCGATCTTATCCAGATAATCCACAACCCGTCCCTTTCCATCTTTCTCGAACTGGGCCTGTTCTCCACGGGTCTCAGCGATGTGAGTGTTGACCAATGTGTCTTCCTTCTCTGCGAGATCTCTCGCCCATAGGAGCGTCTCCGGGCCACAAGTGTACGGGGCATGAGGACCAACCGCGAAACCGACAAGAGGATTACCTAATTCATGAACGAAGTCGAGAAACTCGAGTGTAGCCTTTCGTTCTTGTTCGGTTCCTGCTTTGTCAGGCTTGTCTATCATTCCCGGAGATAGGATTGCCCTGAGTCCCGCTTGACCGACGGCTTTCGCAACGTCTTCCATATGAAAATACATGTCAACAAAACACGTCGTCCCGGTCCGCGTCATCTCAAGGCAGCCGAGAAGAGCGCCATGATAACACATCTTGCCTGTGAGCCTAGCCTCTAGAGGCCAGATTTTTTTCTCTAGCCAATCTCGTAACTCAAGATCGTCGGCGTAGCCCCGAAACAGTGTCATGGAGAGATGCGTGTGTGTGTTGATAAGACCAGGGATCAGTACTTTACGTCTACAGTCAATCACTTCGTCCTTGGAGGCTACGCTGACCTTGCCGACCTGGTCGATCCTTCCGTCGGCTATTCGGAGAGAAGCATTTTGCAGGACACGACGTTGGGGGTCCTGGGTTACTACCCAATCGCAGTCCTTCAACACAAGACCCATGACACTCACTCTTGACTGAGACTGGCTTGTGTTACCGTTCTTGAAGTCTTGTAGCGGGAGTCCAGTAGCTTGGTTAGGGATAGGGCCTTGCTTCTTCCCAGTCCTGCGCCAACAGCGATCTCCGTTGTCGATGCTGAGAAGACTTTCCTCAACGACCCAAAATAGCTGAGCAATTGTCCGGCCATCTGTGGACCTATCCCGGGAAGAGAGCTAAGGATTGAAGATTGGAGCCGGCTGAGGTCCTTACTCCTTGGTTTTCTCACAATCAACGGAGGTCCCGTTGAGCCCCCTGAATGGCGTCCTCCTTTGGTGAGGGTGAATAGGAACTGAGCCGTCTGCGTTCCATCGGGTGTGAAGAATATGTTGAGACCAAAGTCGAGAACCGATGATATCAGGGCTCCCCAGAGCGAGCGTGGATTCCGCACGTGTTTCAACTCTTGCCAGAGGTCTCCTTCGACGACGAGGATGCCTGTTCGATATGCTTCTCTGAGCCGGTGAGCTTGGTCGAAGAGCCTTCCGCTGTAGAGTGACGAGACAAAATCCCTCACCGATTTCCTCTCTACGGCGTAAGAGCCGACCACATAGTCGGCGACGTCTAGAACTCGATATTCTATTAGCGCGCCTAGAGAGTGGAGTTCTTCGGGTACTCCTGACGGTCTCTCTCTTTCGTCGACAATGATTCGTTGCAAAGGTCTATTCTGAAGAGACTGACAGGCCTACACTAACAAAAGACTATGCCACCGAATCGCCAAGATCCGGCATCGGCTGGGACCCCGTCCCTCAGTTATGATCTCGAAGCATTGACTGAACGAACCTGATCGGGGGCGGAGATCGAGGAGTCCCATGAGCAGTAACATTTGTCCGAGATGCGGCAAGCCAATCAGACTACCACAAGAGGAAGTTACGATCGTCCGAAACAGAATGGGCCGAAACAAGCTCGAGGATCGGATGATACACAAGACCTGCCCTACGGGTCAGCCTGCCCTGGGTCAGGTTGGAGGCCAAGAATATTGCACTAACTGCGGGCACTCCAAGAACAATCATTCCCCGAAGTGCTCCTATTCCAGCTTCGGGTATCACTGTGAATGCAAGAGATTTCACAAGTAGAGTCAAAAGCAATTCTCTATTACCCGACTCTAGAGGAGCTGGGCCACTTTGAAGATTGAATCCTACGATCTCTTTCTGGACGTAGACTTTCGCAACCTACGTTTTGATGGGAGAGTCAAGATAAGTCTCGATTCTGAAACCGATGTCAAGCTGAATTCTGTAGAGCTCGAAATACTTGAAGTCGTGGCCAACGGAATACCTGTCAAATACAATCTTGAGGGAGAAGACCTCACGATCAGGACCGGAAAATTTGCCGGAGAACTCGGCATCAAATATCGAGGGTCCATATCCGATAAGCTGGTCGGTCTGTACAAAGCCTCCTATGACGGCGGTTACGTGGCCTCGACACAGTTCGAAGCCGCCTCGGCCAGAAGGGTCCTGCCCTGTCTGGATCATCCAGCGTACAAAGCTGTCTTCAAGCTGACAGTCAGAACTGACAGTAATACGTCCGTAATCTCGAACATGCCCCTTACCTCGGTCAAGGTGGACGGTCCGAGAAAGACTGTCGAGTTTCCAAAGACTCCTCGAATGTCCACGTACCTGTTGTATTTGGGAATCGGCAAGTTTGAAGAGATGAAAGAGAGACATGACGGAGTCGAATACATAGTAGCTACCGTACCAGGCAAGAGTTCTGGCGCTAAATTTCCGTTGGACGTCGCCAAGGATTCCGTGAAATTCTTCGAATCCTATTTTGGCTCAAAGTACAATCTGCCCAAGATGCATCTCATCGCAGTACCAGAGTTCGCCGCCGGCGCGATGGAGAACTGGGGAGCCATCACCTTCAGAGAGATCGCGTTGTTAGTCGACAACGATAGTAGTGTCCGAGTAAAGAAGCAGGTCGCCGAGGTCATCGCTCACGAGATAAGCCATCAGTGGTTCGGTGACCTAGTGACGATGAAGTGGTGGGATGATCTCTGGCTCAACGAGAGCTTCGCCACTTTTATGGCCTACAAAGCTACTGATTCGATATTTCCCAAGTGGGTCGTCTGGCAGGATTTTGTCCGCGGAGAGACCGCAGGCGCTCTGGGCAGAGATTCCTTGGTCAATACTCATCCGATCGAAGTGAAGGTGAATTCTCCTTCGGAGATCGAGGAGATTTTTGACGACATTAGCTACGGCAAGGGAGCAAGTATCATTCGGATGCTTGAGGCCTATGCTGGAGAGGAGCACTTTATGCGCGGTGTGAGGTCCTACTTAGAGAAGTACAAATTCTCAAACGCTGCTGGAAGCGACCTATGGAATGAGATCGAACACGAGGCAAAGACGAGGGTGAAGGCGATAATGACGGAGTGGATACGTAGACCCGGATACCCAGTCCTCAGCGTAGACGCAGAAGGTAAGAGGATAAGGATTCGACAGCACCGGTTTCTTTTGAACGGGAATTCAGAGCCATCTAATTGGCCAGTTCCGATCACGTTGAAGGTCAACGGCAAAGAACGGAAGCTACTGATGGAGAGAAGTGAAGAATCCCTAGATCTTCCTGACAAGTTCGACTCGCTGAAACTGAATTTGGAACAGACAGGCTTCTATCGCGTCTACTACGACGGGCTCTACGACAAAGTCTGGCGAGACCAGATGTCCCCGGTTGATCGATATGGTATTGTCTCTGACGCCTACGCTTTCACGATTCAAGGCAAGATGGACTTCAACCAATACCTCGACCTCATCAACCGTTACATGAACGAGCAAGAATACCTGCCGGCATTCGAGGTATCCGATCAGCTATCTTCGCTATACGCAATAACAAGTAGAATCGCAGAGACCTCCATGAAATTCCACAGAACCCAGCTGAAAATACTCGCGAACAAGAAAGATGAGAATAGCGTGGTCCTACGAGGATCAATGGCGAGTAGGCTGGCCCTCATCGACAAGGAATACTCGAAGGAACTATCGTCAAGGTTCAGCGAGTATGAGAGCGCCGAGCCGGACATGAAACAGGCACTGGTCATCGCTCATGCTCGCGCCTCAGGAGATTTCGAAACCCTCTACTCTAATTACAAGAATAAGCCGTCTGAAGAAGAAAAATCCAGATTTCTCATAGGTCTGACCAGCTTCAGCCAGCCTGCACTTAATTCGCGTACGTTGGGACTTGCGTCATCTGGAGAAATTAGGAAACAGCACGTTTTCACATTACTAGGCTCAGCTGTAAGGCACCCGGACGGGAGAGCAGTGACTTGGGACTGGATCACCAAGAACTACGATTGGCTAAGGAGTACCTACGAAGGGACGGGGGCTCTTTCGAGGTATTTCACATACACGCTCCCGATTCTAGGACTCGATCGACCTGAAGACGTGACGAAGTTCTTCGACCAGCATAAGGCTCCTGAAACAACCAAGGGCGTGGAAGCAGGACTGGAGAAGCTCAAGATCAATCAAGCGTTCCTGAAAAGAATCGGAGCTTCTGAGAAACGATCTGCAAAGGTCCACAATGGACCTTGAAGGATTCTTTGCGCTAGCCAACGAACAGCCGGTAATTGACAGTGGGTTATCAACTGGAAAGATTCAAGACTCTTAGGACCCTGATTCACACGTTCATTTACGCATCAGTCATTTTCGGAGTAGTGTTGCTCGTCCAGCTCTACCCACTCGTTCCTTCGTGGCTCTTCTTCTCAGTCTCGGCCGGATGGATCGCATATCTCGTCACGGCGATAGCCATTGCGAGAGGTTTGAAAATAGCGTATCCAGTTAGCCTGGTGCTGGCAACTCTGACGCTTGCAGCCTCATTGCCACGGCCGGAGCACTCTTCACTCGTGAACGGAGGGGTCAGTCTTGCGTCACTGACCTTCATTGGAGGTTCAGTTCTCCAAATTGCAGTAATCCTCTCAGTCTCTATCTATCTGTTGCAGACCCGAAGGATCAACGAATCTCGCGCACCGTAGAGGTCGAAACTCGGCACGTATTCTTTGCATCCCTACGACAATGAAACCATTGAGATGCCTGAAGACTGCTGGGATTGTCCTAGTGCGCGGACATGGAACCGGATGGAGAGTCGTGGCCAATCCTCCATACCGGATGGTGTGAGACTTTCGCTGTTCGAGGTTTGCGGGGTTCGTGATTGTGAAAGGTGACCTTTGTCTCCTGGACCAGTCCAGCTCGCTTTAGCGCGTCATCTAGAATCTCGAGCTGCTCAACTGTTAGGTCTCTATTGACCTCGATTACGATGCGTTTTACCCCGATGCGAGTGGTAGGAAGACGGGGCATCTCGAGAATTACCTCGTGGATACAAGTCCGGTCGGGTCAATGATAAGTTCTCATTGTTACTAGGCTAGGTAACAGCGAGATTCGGGAGTGCCGACGAGATGACCATAACCGACGATCGCCGGGTCAATATTAGAATACCGGGGCGCAAACGTAGAGGCCGGATGTCCTAGAATGAAAGCCGATTTTGAAAACATCGAGACCAAAGTGATCCATTCGGGAGAACCTAGGCCGCGCATAGCTGGCGCAGTAGTCATGCCTGTCTTCCAGTCTGCCACATATCAATACGCAGGCGAGAAGAGCTATGATGACGTTAGATACATTCGCCTCAACAACACCCCAAACCATCTCGCTCTAGCGGAAAAGCTGGCCGCTCTCGAGAACGCTGAAGATGCGGTTGTGACTTCCAGCGGAATGTCCGCAATCTCGACATCCCTGTTGACATTTCTAGGCAAGGGCGATCACCTACTGGCTCAGGACTGTTTGTATGGGGGAACCCACGACTTCGTCACGCGCGATATCGAAAAGCTCGGGATCTCATACGATTTCATCGACGGGAACGACCCTGAATCGTGGGACCGAAAGCTGAGGACTAACACGAAGGCAGTCTATGTTGAAACGATTTCGAATCCTCTGATGCAGGTCCCGGATCTTGAATCTGTGGTGAGTTTTGCGAAGCGCTACGGGCTCGTGTCGATGATTGACAATACCTTTGCGAGCCCGGTGAACTTTCGTCCCTTGGAATTAGGCTTCGACCTGTCCTTGCATAGTGCTACAAAATACCTCAACGGCCACTCCGATATCGTGGCGGGAGCAGTCATCGGAAAGTCGAATCTGATTGATATGGTGACGCACAAGCTGAACCATCTGGGAGGTAGCCTTGACCCCCATGCGGCCTTTCTGCTTCACCGCGGCATCAAGACCCTTGCCCTCCGGGTCAAGCAGCACAACGAGAGCGCTTTGCGGATAGCTGAGTTCCTTCATCTGCATCCCGCCGTGACGAAGGTCAACTATCCTGGCTTGGAGAGTCATCCAAATCATGAACGAGCGCGGAGACTCTTCGACGGATTTGGAGGGATGATGAGTTTCGAGCTTCACGACGGCGTTGAAGGCGCAGAATCATTCATGCACGAAGCTCGGTTGCCAGCTGTCGCCCCCAGCCTAGGCGGAGTAGAAACCTTGGTAACCCGACCATCAACAACATCGCATTCCGGACTCTCCCTTGATGATCGCAGAAGACTTGGAATCTCTGACGGACTAATCCGACTCTCAGTAGGCATCGAGGCTACTCAGGATCTCATCCAGGACTTCCAGCACGCTCTAGGTGGCGTCTCTAAGAGAACCCCGAAGCCATCGGTAGTGACCAGGAGTGCACCTGGAAAGTGACGGACGGATCTTGAGGCCTTTGGAACATGTTCTAACACTCCAAGCTTGATGCCACGAAAGCTCAAGCAATAGTGCTAGAAAGTTCAAATTCCGGAATGGACGCGAAAGAGGGTTCGTAACATGTACTGTCTGAAATGCGGAAGCCAGTTACCGGATGATGCCGCGTTCTGTTCAAAATGCGGCACTAGAACCAATCCGATAGGCCAGACTCCTCAAACTCAACCGAATACAGACGCAGTTCCTGTCCAAGTCGTAGCGCCCTCGAACGCGGAATCTCTGAAGTGTCCGAGCTGTGGCGCTCCGATCGCTCCCAAGTTTGGCGAGATGGTGATCACATGCGAGTATTGCGGAAGCAGTATCACTCTCGGAAGCGCTGGCTGGGCGAATATCCAGAAGCAGACGATGCTTCCCTTAACGATTCAGACCACTCAGGAGATTTCCACTCGAGTCAAGGCAATGATGGATCGTGGAATGCTCCACAGACATCTTCAGGAAAGCTCAACTCTAGAAGAGATGACACTGTCAGTCGTACCTTACTGGCTAGTGAATGTCTCGGCCAGAACGTCCATTATCGCGACGAGCATGGTGGCTGAGGGCGCAACAGTAGCTACAACGGCTGCTCTAATTGGAGTGATGGCTGGAATGGGTGGAGGGCGCCGGGGCGGATTTGGGGCTCCATTGCTCGGAGGAGCTATGCTGGGTTCAATGATGGGCGGCGGCATGGGAGGCGCTGGTGGGCAGAAGAAGGCGATTCAGATGGACCAGAACTACAACTTTCCCATCATTGCGCTGAAAGCTCTGACACAGTATCAGCCCCGCGACTACCAGTTCGCGATCGAGGGCAGAACGCTGTTTGACATCTCCAAGTATCCTAAAGGAATCAAAGTGCTGAACGGTGACATTAGCGAGGACGCTGCAAAGTACCAGGCTAAGACACTAGTGGATCAGCTTCAGTCTCAGAAGGCGCATGCCCAGTATCACATGATTCAGCAAATAACCTCCGAAGAGGACGTGTCAGACACAGAGCTCTTGCATGTTCCAATCTGGTTTGTAAGATACGATCACAGCGGTACCAAGATCGTACTAGTAGTAGACGGAAATTCTGGGAACGTAATCAACAGCCTCGGTCTGTAGCAAGGACCACTGAACACAGCTTCGCTAGAAATATGGACGGACGAAGAAGCGCGAGAATTACCCGTTTACGTCTCATCAGGAATATTGCGACGCTGACGACAACAACTGCTCCGACAACGCCTCCGATGATCGGCAACACCGGAAGGCTCGAATTGCCCATTGGCGACGAGCTCACCGAGCTGACAGTGAGAGTTACCGACGTTGAATGCGCTAGGGAACCGCTCGACGCCGTAACGTTCACAGCATAGTTTCCTAGTGCAACGGGAGTTGAATAATAGCCCGACGACGCTGTGGATATGGTTAGCGTCGATGAGGCGGAGCCACCCGCAGACAGGCTGATCGAGGTCGGGCTGAGCGTTGGTTGAGGACCAGATGGTGAAACAGAGGCGGCAAGACTTACCGATCCTGAGAAACCGTTAACGCTGGTCAAGGTGACTGTTGACGTGGCCGACGAGCCCTGATCAGCAGTTACAGAAGTTGCACTAGGACTCACAGTAAAGTCAGGCGTTGATGATTGACTCTGGACGACGAAGCTCCCGTACATAGATCCGGGATGGAATGTGCAATAATACCTATAGGTGCCGGGACCAGAAGTAACAGTGATCGGACCTACCGTTGTCGATGGGGGAACCATAGCGGAACATATGTCGTTGGTCCCACAATCAGAAGCGTCTGTGTAGCCGTCTTTGTCTAAGTCGATTAGTAATTTGTGCTGAACACTATTCGAGCTGGAAACCGCAATTGTGAGGCTATCGCCTTGCGTTACTGTTATTGTCGGATTGGTATTGTTCCAATAGTAAGACGCGCCGGTGGTGCCGACGAGTGAAATCGTTCGAGAAGCCGCCTTGACCTGTGGGATAGATGGAAAAATGGACGGCGCAATGTATAGAATCAGTCCGAGAACCAGGATCGTGCAGACTATGGCTGCAGGAATATCCTTGTGGCGCATATTGCTCATCAATGGTGCTACCATGGTAGTAGGTTATATGCTTTGACCCGCCGTGTGGAGAGGCTAAGGCGCGGATCGAAGCAAATGTGGTGCGGCCGCCGGGATTCGAACCCGGGTTCCCGGCTGTTTCCAATTCTCATGGGAAGCCGGTGTCATAGACCAGGCTGCCCGCCAAATCTCAATGTGACATTGAGTTGTTGGCTCTGGACCACGGCCGCTCAGCAAAGCTCTTTGACGTATAGCTTGTAAGCATTTTCGCTATGTGGAACGGGCGCAATCAGTAATGCCTATTACGGCTGACGGCCATGCTTGATGAAGGCATAATATGGACTTCTGGACAAAGCTTGCGTTCCTCACAGGGTTTGTCCTTATTGGAAGCCCGCTCACCCTACGAATGTACGACCTCATCGATAATGCCACAACTCTCCCATTCTTCGTGATCGGAGTGATCATCGTCGTAATGGGGGAACGTAACCGAGTCCACCTGGAAGAACGCCGGTTTTCCCACTGACCGTTATCCCTTGACTTCTCAGAGATTCCCGCATGATCAGTTAGCTATCGAAATATCAAGATAGCTTGAGAAGGATTCGCTCATTCCTTCAACCTAGAGTAACCCTTTTGAGACTCGGTGGCTTCACTCTAATTCCATCCAGCTTTCATGGCGATCTTGCGCGTTGGTTCTATGTCTCTCGCAAATTATCTTCGCGACAAGTTCGTAGCCCTCCTTACAATCGGATCGATATTGGGGATCCTTGTAGTATGGCTTCGAGTTGCGCAAGGAACGATTCTCTGGATCTACTCCATCTCCATTACAAGTTTTCTTATTTTCATGTATCTCGCCACGAGTGGTTACAAACCTCAAAGCGACGGCGGGCTGAGGCCAAGAATCACCGTTGTTATCCCTGCCAAGAATGAAGAAGCAGTCATCGAGTCTGTTGTTAAGACTGTCTTCCAAAGCGATTACCCCATCGGAAGATTGGAGGTAATTGTCGTTGACGACGGAAGTACGGATGGGACCTGGGAATGCATTCAGCGAGTTGCTCGCGATATGAGCCTCTCAGAGAGGCTGATTCTCATCAAGCATAAGGGAAATTACGGCAAACGGATCGCTCTTGCCTCCGCGATTTCGCGAGCTCAAGGAGAAATCGTCGTCTGCATAGACAGCGACAGTTTCGTCGACCCCGATGCTGTCCGACTTCTAGTCCAACCGTTCCGAGACCCTCAAGTTGCCGCAGTTTGTGGCCACGGCGAAGCCGTAAACAGAGACGACGGATTTCTCCCAAAGCTGCAACACTACTGGTACGCGGAAACATTCCGCCTTCTGAAGGGCATGGAGTCTCGCCTTGGATGTGTAAGTTGTTGTTCTGGAATGCTAGCAGCTTATCGAAAGACCTCGATAATGCCCATGATCAACCAATGGCTGACGGAGAAACCGGACATCAATGGGATTGACTCCCGATACACGGAGGTCTTGCCAACTCCGCTGGGTCGGGGACTTACAGGCAAGCTGATTAAGTCTCCGGGTGAGGATAGAATTCTAACCGCATTCGCATTATCTGTTAGAGGTGCACGGGTAGTTTACCAATCAAATGCGATCGTACATACGATCGTTCCAGGAAATGTAAGACAGTTCTTGAAACAACAAGTTCGATGGAACCGGGCGTGGATGCATGGAACACTTCTCGCCAGCACGTTCATGTGGAGAAAGCCCCTGTTGGCGTCCTCGATATTTTACCTCTACCAGTTTCTCGCGATCCTTAGCCCAGTTGTCGTGATTCTCTGGCTAGTCGTCAAGGCACTGCAGGGTGAATGGATAGGAGTGTTGGGATTCGTGGTTGGGACTCTCTATGTTGGGTTTCTTCACGGGCTCAATACGTGGACCTATCGTAAAACATCGCTCGCATCGATCCCGTACCGAATGGCTTTCGTTGCCATCTCCTTCCTTCTGACTCTAACGGTAACGCTCTATGGATGGGCGACTCTCTGGAAGATGGGTTGGGTAACAAGAACTTCGAATGAACCCGGACAAGAAGTCCTGATTCCTCAGCAGACAGTTCCATTGGAGACTATCCAGAGCTAGGTATGCTCGCTTGCTACTCTGCAAAGTCAGAGGCTTTTGGTGGTTCGAGGGAGAGTCCCTTCCGCTTGCGAATGCCTTCAACTACAGACTGTAGCAATGATGTAGGGACCGGAGCCCAACGGGCAAATTCCAAACCCCAAAATGCGCGGCCTTGAGTTTGGCTTCGCATGACTTCCGATAGGTCGAAACTCTCGGCAGTGGGAATATCGCCTACTACGGAAACTAGGTTGCCTTTCTGGTCCACTGACACAATCTTTCCTCTCTTCTGTGTGATTACGCTCGTTACCGCCCCGAGGAAATCGTTGGGGACCCTGGTCGTGATCTTCTGAATTGGTTCAAGGAGGGTTGGTTGAGCTTCGAGGAAGGCTGTGAACATGGCTCTGCGTGTCATGGGCATGATTTGTGCGGGACCTCGGTGTACTGGGTCCTCGTGGAGTGCCACATCGGTAATCTTCACTTTCATGCCTCGAATCTGTTCGTAGGCGATGGGACCCTCTTTTATTCCCCAACGATATCCGGCAAGGATCATATCTCGTACCTCTTGCATGTATTGAGCGCCCTTCGTAACGTCGAGGATCATGTTGAAGGGTTCGTCAATACTCCAGACGCCTCTCGCCTCGTCTGGCTCCCACCCAACGGCTCGTAACTGCTTCGCCATGTCTGCCTTGTCCATGTACTCACTGATCTTGCCTCCTTTGATCAGGTCCATGACCTGTTCTCCCAGAGGCTCGACCTCGATGTAGATCTTGTTGTGCCTGTTAGGCGACTTGCCTTCGATCGGACCGGCTCCGCTACGGATTGCTTCTCTGTAGATCACAATGGGCTTCGAAGTAACGATTTCTAGACCGGTCTTGGTAATCAGGGTATTTGCAATCTCAAGGTGGAGCGTTCCCATTCCCGAGATGAGGTATTCGCCCGTCTCCTCATTGATGCTGGTCACCAAATTCGGATCCTCTAGCGAGAGCTTCCGGAGAAGTTCGACTAGTCTAGGCAAGTCTCGGTTGAACTTTGGCTCAACAGCAATCGTCACGACTGGCTCAGTTACGTAGTGGACGGCCTCAAACGGAATGACTTGCTTGACCGACGAGATCGTCTCTCCTGCCTTCACGTTTTCGAGACCAAGAAGTGCTGGAATGTTTCCTGCGCCGAGCTTTCCCACGATTTCTCGCTGTGGACCCATGTAGATGGCCACCTGTTGGACTCGCCCTTGCGAGCGAGAGTTGATCATGTAGACCGGTTCTCCATCAGTCACCGTGCCAGAGAACAAACGTCCCGTAGCAACGACCCCCGCCTGGGGGTCCACTACGATATTGACGACCGACATTAGCACCGGCCCCTTGTCGTCACATTTGATCATGGCCTGGCCGTACTCACTGTTAGGATCTCCATGCCAGATTTTGGGAATGCGGTAAACTTGGGCGATATGGGGTGGAGGCATTACCTCAACTGCCATGCCCAGAATGGCTTCGTGAATGGGCGCATTCGTCTTCAGATCCTCAACTTTGTTGTTGAGATACGCGTCGACGACATCTGTGAACTTGATCCCTTTTTTCCGCGCAACTTCAAAGTTGAAGCCCCAGCGGTCTTTCGCAGAGCCCATCGCTACGGTGTTGGTTGCGAAGTTGACCTTCCACTTCTCCTTGAACTCGGGTTCAGCATACAGGTCTAGCAATCCGTTGAAGTCTTTGATGATCCGGGCAATCCGCTCTTGTATCTGCTCCGATGTCAGCTTCAACTCCTTGATCAAACGGTCGATCTTGTTAATGTAAAGGACCGGGCGAACTCGCTCTTCTAGAGCTTGACGCGTAACCGTCTCGGTTTGAACCATGACTTCTTCGACGGAGTCGACTACGACAACCGCTCCGTCAATAGCTCGAAGGGATCTTGTGACCTTTCCGGAAAAGTCGACGTGCCCCGGAGTATCGATGAGATTGATGACGTAAGGTGTTCCTCCATGCTCGTAGTAGAGGCTCACGTTGGCTGCTTTGATCGTCATCTGGCGCTTCTGTTCTTCTTCCATGAAGTCCATCGCAAGCGCTGTCCCTGCGAGGGATGGTGAGAGTAGTCCTGCACCGGACAGGAGGCTGTCTGTCATTGTAGTCTTGCCGTGGTCGACGTGGGCGATGATACCGATGTTGCGGATCTGGTCCTTGTTAGTGACGATCTTGAGAATGTCCGCTGAGCTCTTGAATCGGGGCAACTGTCTTACCTATCTTGTCGAAGAGACAGCCCGAAGTTCCGGATTCTCTATTATACGTTTCCCGGAATCCGTCCAGTAACAGATACTAACCCGACCCAGCAATACTTTGCTGGAAAGCGTAAAAGGCTGAAGGGGTCTGGCTAGAACTAATTGGAAATAGATCATTGTGTCTTCCCGGACGATCTCTTGTACGATTTGGACAACAATACGTGGTTGCGTGTCGAAGAGAATGGGGAGGTTACAGTCGGAGTCACGAGCCTACTACCGGGAATAGCTGGCAAATTTACCCTAGCTAGGCTCAAAGCAGTAGGTGTCAGTATTCGGCGCGGTCAGAGTTTGGGAACTCTTGAAAGCCTGAAGTTTGTGGGGCCGATCCCTTCGCCGGTTTCCGGGACTCTAGTGATCACGAATGGGCTGGTCGCCGATAAGCCTCGGATCATTAGCGATGCGCCATATGCGGACGGTTGGATTGCGCGGATTACGCCGTCGCAGTTAGCATTGGAACGGATTCTACTTTCAAAGAGTGGTGAATCACGGGTTCCGTTTCAGCAGAAGATCGCGGAGTTCCATGTGCGTTGCTTCAAGGCCTTTCCAGATCATGAAATGTCGGAGATCGGGACGGAGTGTTCCGCGGTCCTAGTCCGACTCAATGATCTGTTAACTGGCATACCCGTAGGTGAGGTAGTCCATTTGGTATCTGATGATCCGACTGCTTACGTTGAGATGGTCGTTTGGTCGGAAAGGACTGGCCAGCTTCTAGTAGACTGGAGGAAAGAAGGAAACCTATTCCATTTCATAGTCAAGAAGACGCGTTAGAAAGAAGCCCGCCTGGAAAAGAAAGGCGGGACGAGGAGTTTGCTCTAGGCTGTTACGGTTTGAGCGACCGCGGGTGCAGGTTTCTCTATCGGGTTGCGTACTAGGTTCCCCCACTCTGTCCATGAACCGTCATAGTTCCGGACTTTCGGGTATCCTAACAGATATTTGAGAACGAACCAGCTGAAGCTAGATCGTTCGCCAATGCGACAGTAGGCTACGATGTCTTTGTCGCCTGTTACGCCTTGGGCTTCGTAGAGTTTCTTGATGTCCTCGTATGGTTTGAAGGTGCCGTCTTCTCTGACAGCTTGGCTCCAGGGTATGTTGACTGCGCCGGGTATGTGTCCGCCGCGCTGTGCATGTTCGGTAGGATATTCTGGGGGTGCGAGTAATTCGCCGCTGAATTCCTTGGGGCCTCTGACGTCGACGAATTTGACGTTAGGCTTGTTGTAAAGGTCGAGGGCTTGTCGCAGGTAGACTCTGAGGTTCTCGTCTGGGTTGGATGCGTGGAAGTCGGTTGGGGTGTTCTGAGGGATGTCTTTGGTTAGGGGTTTGTCTTCGTCGATCCATTTCTTGCGTCCGCCGTTGATGAGTACTGCGTTCGTGACGCCGTAGAATTGAAGGTCCCAGTAGGCGTAGGCTGCGAACCAGTTGTTGAAGTCGCCGTAGAGGGCGATCTTAGTCTCGTTGCTGATTCCTGATCGGTTGAAGAGTTGTTCGAGCTGTCCTTTAGAGAGGATGTCCCGTTGTAGTGGGTGGTTGAGGTCCTTGCGCCAGTCGAATAGGACTGCGCCTGGAATGTGTCCGAGCTGGTAGTTTGCTGTTGGGTCGTAGTCCACTTCTACGATGCGTACTTTGGGGTCGTTGAGGTGCTGTTGCACCCATTCTGTGCTAACTAACACTTCGGGATGCGCATATGACATAAGTTATGTCCGGTTGTGGGGCATAACGTACGTCATATTTATGCTTCACTTTCATTCCATAGAGAATAATCGACGGTGTTCGTTCCGTTGAGACTTTTCAGAGATGAATGTTAAATCGACCGACAGGGAGGAATCGAGTTAGACCTGATTTGATTCAAGTTCCACCATGGGTACGAGAAACATTCGACAGCTACCTCGTCTGTGAATTCACGACAGTCAAGTCCGGAAAGCCTGTCACAATGCCTCTGCTGCCGTTTTACCTTCCGGACTCTGGAAAATTTGTAGTAACCTCCAGTATCCTCTTTTCGAAGAAGGCTGAGAACGTGAAAAAAAATCCTAAGGTCTCGCTTCTGTTCTCAAACCCCGAAGGGTCCAAAGGAGGAAAACATGCCGTGCTGGTTCAGGGCATCGCTCATGCGGATGACTCCGATCTCGATCATGGATGGGAGAAGTATCTCTCATATTGGCGGAAGAAGGAGCCGTACATTGACGCTTACTTGGCTGAGCGAGAAAGGTTCGGCTGGTTCTGGAAACGGATCGTGGTCCAGGTCGAGCCAAAGAAGATCCTTGCATGGAAGAACGGTGATACATCGCGGCCGCCCGAGGAGTTCGGAGCCTAGAACCATGACAAGTCTGGATTATCAACGCCTTGGAAATTTCAGATACGCTGTCATAACTCTGGTTGGGGACGACGGATTTCCATTCAGCGTATCAACCGACTTCAAAATATTGCCTGATAAGAAAATAGTGTTGCAGAAGCCTGCCTGGCCATCCAAGCTCGACGGCAAGAGAGTGAACGTATTGTTCAATCACATTACAGGTTTGCCTGGAGGCGGTTACGGGGAAAGGAGATACATGCTGGTCTGGGGGACAACTCACGAGGATCACGGGACGCTGAGGTTCGAGCCAGAGAGTTTGTCGGAATGGGACGAGAAGATTCTGCCCTTTGACCAATATTGCGCGAAGTGCGCGCCGCAGGGGGCCAAGTACCTAGGGACGGTTCAGGCATCAGTCGAAGCCTGATCGTCATCAAGCTCAACTGCCCCAACGTCCTTCGCATCGTCTTCGGGGTCGGAGGCCTCTGTGGCATCTGTAGCCTCTTCATCAATAACGCCTTTGGGCTTCGATTCGGCGATAAGCATCATTAGATTCTCAAGATCTAGTTCGGCTCGAGTGCGCCAGCCTAGCTTGACAAGTCCCTCTTCGTCCTCTTCCAGATAGCCCGAGCGGAGGAAGGCGTCTGTGAGCGTTAGTGCTCGCCAGCGCCCAACTTTTTGTCCTATTACCTCTTCAAGCTCTTTCCGCTCGCTCTTGCCCTGCTTAGAGACGATGAGCGATAGGCAGGCTGCGAGGGCTGCCAAATTATCGATTCTCCACCCTGTCATTCGAGCCTCTCGAGGAGTCAGGGTCCCCTTCAGTCGTACGAAGTATCTCGATTCTTCCTCTCCGTCAGGTCCGGGTTTGTAGTCGCTGAGAACTTGCGACTCGACCTTCTTGACCTCAAGGTCGAGATCCTTCAGGCTTTCGTCGAGCTGCGTCAATATCTTGAGATACTCTTTGCCGAGACCTGTCTTTAGCTCCCAAGATCTTGCGCCCGGTACCCTCCCTCTCTTGAAGAACAGCAAATGTGCTGCTCTTTTGACCCGCTCTGGGTAGTACGACTGTTCCTGCTTTACTTCGCCCGTGACACAGCGACCTCCTGAGTGATTGTTATCGGATAGCTGAGAGGTGATCCTTGTCGGGAAGCGAAA
>Ga0210409_10002151_pt1 | contig 23906 bp, 19 predicted proteins | sample IncBWH17MmetaG_FD_161649 | JGI IMG/M metagenome (GOLD analysis project Ga0210409, IMG submission 161649) | Forest soil microbial communities from Barre Woods Harvard Forest LTER site, Petersham, Massachusetts, United States - Inc-BW-H-17-M | ecosystem: Environmental > Terrestrial > Soil >...
CCAGAGAGGACCAAGGCCCAGTGCTGCTGCTTCGGCATCCTGCAATCTCGGTGGAGGCAAGACCGTCAAAACCAGCTATTCCAGCCCTCGCATGAAGGGTCGCAGGATTTATGGAGACCTGGTACCGTTCGGCAAGGTCTGGCGGGCCGGGGCGAACGAAGCCACCACTTTCGTCACCAGCAGCGATTTGCTCGTTGGAGGCAAGACAGTGCCGGCCGGAAGCTACGCAATCTTCACCGTGCCCGCTATCGACCGTTGGACTCTTATCATTAATAAGAAGACTGGGGAATGGGGAATCCCTTATAAGTACGAGGGCGACGAACTGGGGCGTGTCGAGATGAAAGTATCGACCCTGCCCGCACCAATAGAGAATTTCACAATCGGCTATGACAAGTCCAGAAGCGGCTGCACTCTGCGGATGGACTGGGAAACTACCCGCGCCTCAGTGGAGATCACTGCGAAATGACGTGTGGAATTGTGCGCGTGTCGCGATTCGCGGAAAAGGTGAAGTATAACGGCTACTCCGCTTTCGTGCTCATCACGGCGCACAACCACCGGCACCTCTGGCAACCCGAGGGAGCGCTCCTAAACTAGGATTCGTGATTCAAGAACATCGTCATCATCGCATCAACAAACGGAGAGTGGAGATGTCGGACGCACCAGACCAACGGCTGCTTGAAGCCTTGCTAGACTCCTGGGACCGGAACAACACCATCCTGGTCAACCTGCTTCGCGCCCTTCCGGAGGGCGGCAACACCAGCCGATGAATTCGTCGATGGCGTGACGGTAGGATTCTTGTGAACTCGCCGCCCCGAGTGAATGAAGTACGGCTGTCTTTGACTGCTCCAAGTCCGGCAGTCGCAATATCGTCTTGGCCTTGGAGCGTTTTGATTTGTTGTGATGGACCATACCACCGGCCTCCTGAGCCGTAGCCAGTATGGTCATTCAGGTGAATTGCTAAATTGTCTCGAAGCCCGTTTCTAACCAACTTCCGAGTGGCCGACAGTTCGTCCCTAACCTCCTGTGGCTTCTGATAATGCGCCTGTCTTACTCCATCTCAATCTCCAACTCGCAAGAAACAGGCTTTTGGTGCCGAGCTGTCAATTGGTCTGTTTCGAATACCCTGAATATACCTAACCGAGTGACGCTCACTTAAACTATCATCTTCCTCGGGCATTCCTGCCCAAAGGAGGAGAATTTGACATGGGGGCACGGTCCACGACCTTAAAAGCGAAACTTCCTAACGGAGCGATCGTTCACGTGGAAGCAACCTCTCTAGGGCGCGAGCTTGACGGCGATGTCGCCAGCATCGATGCAATTGAGGAAGTGTTGCCGACGGATGTCATTGAGAACGTGGTTGAGGGTATTGCGACCCTCGTCCATAGCTCAATCGAGAGGCTCAAGCCCACCAAGGCTAAAGCGGAGTTCGGCTTGCAACTGGGCATCGAAAGTGGAAAGCTTACTGCACTCTGGGTGAAGGGTACCGCAACGGCGAATGTTACGATCAGCTTGGAGTGGGGCGGTCGAAGCACCGAATCTTCTGCACAAAAAGTCGTGTAGTTCATTCGATTGAGACCAAATCAAGTTACAAAACCGGAATGAATTGTCGAGAGGCGATTTGTCGGATCGACATTAGGCGACCTAATGGGCCAGCGGTGCGCGGCACTGGAGCTCTCGTGGGGAAGAATCTCGTGCTGACCGCCTTGCATGTCGTGGCTGATCGCAAAGCGAGCCCCGTCAGTTTCTACGGAGGTAGTATTCAGGTCCGGTTTCCTAGCCAGGTTGCGACTGGAATTGTCGTGGAAGGGATGTGGGATGCACGTGCGGACTGGGTCTTGATTCAGTGCACTGATTCAATTCGCGCCGATCCTATACCTCTCGGCGAGTTATTGCCTGGAGAGCACGACATCGACTGGGAAACGTTCGGGTTCCCCGATGCGAAGCCTGACGGAATGCGGCTCACGGGGAAAGTTCGAGATCCTGCCGGTACGTACCAAGGAACAATCGCGATCCAGCTTTACTCGGATGAAGCGGCTGCGGGCAATGGTACTCCTGTCTCGGGCTTGTCTGGGGCTCCGTGCATTGTTGACGATGCCGTTGTAGGGCTGATTCGATCCTCCTTGCTCGATGAAGCTCGTAATGTGGCGGGGACTCTCTTCGCTTGCCCGATCACACTCATCGCTGATCCAGCTTCAGCGTACCTGTCACTACCAGATCCATATCGGGGTCTGCCCGGTCTGCCTAGACAAGACCTTCCCTCCTCACCGTACCGCTATCTCCAGTACTACACTAAACGCGACGCTGAGGTGTTCTTCGGTCGTAGTCGTGCGATTCGTAGACTTTATGAAACGATTGTGTCGGCTGAGGCTGCTCCGATCATCTTGCTTTTTGGCCAATCAGGTGTCGGAAAATCCTCGCTTCTTGAGGCAGGAATAGCCCCACGCATCGAGTCGAGTCACACATATTGCTACAGGCGCCGGGAACAAGATAAGGATCTTCGAACCTGTTTCGATGCGGCTACAAGCGGCGACTGGAAGGCGATGGAGCTCCGACAAAAGCGGCCTGCCCTGGTGGTGCTCGACCAGGTTGAGGAGGCGTGGGTACAGGCCGCTGGTGACCCCCTGGCCGAGATCGGCTCACTGCTTGATTCCTTGGAGGCGGTCCTTAGTGATCCAAACCAGAGGCCCCAAGGACGCGCTATGCTTGTGCTCCGTAAGGACTGGCTGCCGGACTTAGAGGCGCGCCTCATTGATCGACGACTTCCTTTTGTTAAGCACTTCATTGAACGCCTCGACAGGGCAGGCGTAATCGAAATAGTACATGGACTTGAACGAACGGCACGTCTCAGGCAGCAGTATGGTGCATCCATACAATCCGGTCTCGGGGAGAGAATCGCATCTGATCTGTTGAGCGACTATGGATCTGCCGTGGCACCTATGCTTCAGATTTGGATGACCCGCCTTTGGGAGGATGCTGCTGCAAACATGATGGGCCAAGTTCGCTTGACATTGGCGAGCTACGAGAATCTCAAAAGGGAGGTTGCGCACCTTGATGATTTTCTGAGAACCCAAATTAGTACTCTTCCATCCGAAGATCACCAACACGTCGTTTCTGGGCTCGTGGAAGACATCCTCGAATGGCATACGACCGGGTTCGATACTGCCAAGACACGGACTAGATCTGAGCTCGCGACACATTACACTCGCATCGCCCCGCGGGAACTCGACGGCTTGCTGGAGCATCTCACAGCGCGCTATTTACTCACCACGCCTATCCTTGACCCTTCGGATGGAAGTGACCGAACAAGGCTCGCCCATGACACGCTTGCTTCCGTCATTCGCGATCTATACCGGAGATCAGAGAAGCCTGGCCAACGAGCCCGGCGCATCCTTGAAAGCCGCGTGGAAGACTGGAACCATGGCAAAGAAGGGGCTGTACTAGATGAGCGCGACCTGGGGTTGGTTGAGCAAGGCGGGCCTGGCATGCGCTCCTGGTCTAACGATGAGATCCGGTTGGTCAAAGCAAGCAGAAGGAGCGTCGCTGTTGCGCACCGCAGAGAACGAATCATCAGGAGCGCCGCAGCCGGAGCAGTCTTACTTATCGTCATGGGGAGTGTTATAGCCTTCTGGCAATGGACTCTCGCCCGCAAACGGGCGACCATTTCACTTGGCCAAGCTCTCGCTGCGCAGTCGGAAGCGACCAGTATCTTGGGAGCTATTCTCCCGGAACGCGCGCTCTTGCTCGCTGTTGAGTCAATGTCACGTGTTCCGTCCTTTGAGGCCGACCAAGCGGTGCGACGGAATTTATCGATTCTCGGGCGCCGAGCGAGTGAGAAAAGTCTCCCACGGAAAGCACTATCCAATGCTTTCTCGCAAAATGGACAAATGCTAGCGATCGGCAGTGACGATGGGATGATACGGTTGCAGAGCGTCACAAATGGCGATGAGATTTCCTTAACTACAGAATTTAAGCATGTGATTCTACTTCGCATTAGTCAGGACGGCAAATACGTGGCCGCTGTCAGTGCTGCGGCCCTTGAGCCATTCTTGGTTCGGAGTCAGAGAAGCCTGTCGGTGTGGGATGTAGGCCGGAAAACACGAGTTTTTTCTCTTGGTCTAACCGAAGAGGTCAGTGATGTATCTTTCAGTCCTGACGGTAAGCTCTTGGCCGCAGTTCTATGGCTCGCCGATACCGTCAAACTTATCAAGCTAGACGACGGCGCGGAGACTGATCTGTCTTTAACTAATTACAAGATTACCTTCATAGCCTTCAGTAACGTTGGAGGCCAGCTCGCTACGGCGGGAGGCGACAACATTGTACGGCTCTGGCTTCTAGGCCGGGGATCAAGGCTCCTCAAGGCGAAAGAAATCAGATTAGACATAACAGGGAAGACCGACGACTATTACGTGAGAGTTCTACGCTTCAGTTCTGACGGCAAGCGCCTAGCGATAGGTCGCCGAGATGGCGGCGTAGAAGTCTGGGAGGTTGCCTCAGGTGCGAAGGTGATGCGAAAGCAACACACCGAGGGTGAAGTAAATCTTCTAGAATTCAGCCCCAACGGTCAATACGTCGCGTCGGCCAGCAGGGACAACACCCTACGCGTCTGGGACGTTGATAGCGGGGAGCCGATAATACAAATCAAGCATGACGACGCGTTGACCGCTCTTGCGTTTGCTCCTCATGGCGATTTACTTGCCACTGCCAGCAACGACCGAACTGCACGAGTGATAGATTTGGCTAGCCGACAAGAGATCGGGCGATTAATCCACACTGCTCCCGTCAGCAATGTCACTTTTGTGTCAGATCAACTGCTGGCCGCAACACTCACCGAGAGCGGTAAACTTTCAATCTGGCAGGCTCAGGGCGCGCAACACGTCACAGTAATGAAAGATTCACGCTTGTTCACGCTTAGCCCCGACCGACATTACTTGGCCGTCGGCAAACTAGACGGCTCTGTGCAAGTCTGGGACATGGTGACGTGGAGCGAACTAGTGACACTGAAGCACAACACAGAAGTATGGAGTGCTGCTTTTGACAAAGACGACAAGCTACTAATCACATTTGATAGCGCTCTTTCACCAACAGATCCCTCGACGAAGCTGAGCGTGCATGACATAGTTTCAGGCGGTGAGGTTCAGAGTCTTTCTGGTCCGGGATATTTTCGCCCTTTATGGGATCCGACGATCAGTCCGCTGGGCTCGTATGCGGCGACATCCGACGACAAAAGGATTATGCACGTCCGTCGAATTCCGGACTTAAAGGATGTAACAGTAATCACGCCAAGCGAAAGAGCCTCAGAGGCTTGGTTCTCTCCAAGAGAACACTTTCTGGTGACATACGACGTCTTTGAAAAGACGTCTCAGATCTGGGATGTTAAGACTGGGAAAGAGATAACTGTTGGAGGTCACAAGTTTTTCGAGGGGTGGGTTACCTACAGTCCGAAAGAAAACTACTTAGGCTTTATTGACCGGCACGATGTATGCATATTATTCCGAGTGGATACAGGAAAAGAAATAGGCAGAATCGACAAGGTCAAGATGGCCTACTTCAGCGCCGACGAGCGCCTTCTTGCGGTAAGTGGTGGGGGAAATACAGTAGACGTGTGGGACCTTCGTAGGTTTGGGCAGATTTCGTCATTCAAACACGAAAACAAGGTACATGCCTGGACATTCGATTTGTCCGGTGACTATCTTGCAACGGCATCAGAGGATAGGACCGCCCGAATATGGGAAGTGCGATCTGGTAAAGAGCTCTCCCGACTTCAACACGACTTGCCAGTCCACCTCGTCGACTTCGGTTTGGATGGAAAATATCTACTCACATCCAGCGCAAAAAACTGGTCCCGAAGTTATCGGGAGGATGTTGCAAGCACCCAGGTCTTTCTTTGGAGAGCCAACGACCTAATCGAGGAGGCCTGCAAGCGCGTCACTCGGAATCTCTCCCTGGACGAATGGAACCAGTTTATTGGCCGCCAAGAAGAATATCGGTGCACGTGCCAAAGCCTTCCTCCGGGCGAAGGCGTACCGAATCGGACCTGCCCTAGATGAGACTCTATGATCTTGCTGCCAGCAGCTGCACCGTCCTCAGGTGGGTACGATAGTTGACTCGCACCGAGCCATGATGGCAGCAATCTACTTTCGTACCTCTCGTGGAGGGTGAGTGAAGGGCAAGCCGAAAGTTATGTCGGGAGACAAGTCTGTATTCAGACAAATGAAATCTCGTTGACTCCCAAGAAGTCGGCTTCGGGGAGATTGCCGTTGATCTGCCCGAAGCCCGTTTCTGGACAACTTCCGGTTAGCGACAACTCGACCCGATCGAATGGCCGATGTCTTTGCCGGAAATTTATCCAGACTCTCTTGGGGCGAGTCTGAAAGTCAGTGAGACAAACTAGTGGAAGTCATCAAGTCACTCCAGAAATTATCTTCATCAGCGCACGTAGGTGCTGTATGTCGGACCTGGGACTTCTGCTTTTGTTCCAGTGCAGAAACGACCGGCTGCAGGCGGCCCTGGTCTCACTTTTTCTTGACAGCCACGTACCCTCCGTGTATAGCTGCGCCTTGTTCTGGTTTGCCAGCTCACGCATTGAGGTTAAGCCACCGTGTCACAGCGCCGACGAAGTGACCTATCTCGAAAGCTCCGAGCACTCGAACGAAGATTGGCGAACCTCCTCAAAGAACCCGGCGTCTCCTTTGAGGTAAAGACCGACACAGCACCGCCACCGACGCGAGGCGGCATCGGTCGCTGTGGCGTCGCGGAGATCGACATAACTCCGAAAGACCACATCGGCTTGGCGGGCTACAGCAAAGCTGGAAAGATCGCGAAAGGCATGCGCTACCCCCTTTTCGCCCGGTCGCTCTATCTCGAAGACGCCGATGGACATAAGGCGGCTGTGTGTTTTCTTGATCTATGGTGTGCTTCGCGGTTCTTACTTCATACGGCTGCGCTCTTGACCCTTACCGGCCACTCTGGCCTCGACGCCTCTCAGCTCATTTTGGCCGGCACGCATACACACGCCGGCCCGGGGCGTTACTTCGGCAACCCTCTCTACGACACGGTTGTCTCGCTAGACTGCGGCTTCGACCTAAAAGTCGCTGGCTTTCTTGCTGAACGAATCGCGCAATCTGTGAATCAAGCAGCCCAATCCGCGGTGCCCGCACGGCTCGGCATAGCCAGTGCGCCCGTATGGTACGTCTCGCGCAATCGGGCCTATCCCGCCTTTCGGGAAAATGCCGAAGCCACCACTTGGAATATCGACGGCCCGGGCCAGGGTGCTCCTCCTGACCTCCCTGAGGTCTCCCATTTTGCGATTGACCCGCGGGTCTTCTGTCTTGCCGCGGTCTCCGACGACACACACCCCAAACTCCTCGGTGCCTTTGCGACTTTCTCCTGCCACGCTACCGCGCTCGGCCTAGAAAACAACGAGTACGATCCCGATTGGCCGAGGGTCGCCTGCCAAGTCGCCGCCCAACAGCTCGCGACTGGCGATTTCAAACCCATGGTCGCCCTTGCCGATTCGGCAGGCGCCGACATCACTCCCATGCAGTGTGACGGGCAACACGGCAGCGCGCTTGTCCAGCAAGTCGGCCAAGCAGTCGCTCCTGGGATTGTTGCCGCGGCGCGAAAAGCCATGCAGAACGCCGTTGCCGACTTCTCCGTCGAAGTGCATTTCGCCGAACTCTCACCTTCCGTCACAGACACGAGCCACGTTTGTTTGGAGTCTTCCTTTACAGCGCCGCACCCCTGGGCCATCGGCGTAACCACTATCGGCGGCGCCACAGACGGTCATAGCGCCCTTAAGGTACCCGACAGCAACATTGGAAGGGATTTCGATCACCGCGACCCTCAGTTTCCGAAGACTCTTGCTTTTGGCGGACTAGGCCAGGCTCTCTTGCGTTTGATATTTCAACTTGCTCCCGCAGAGGTGCTGCCGATCCACACGCTGAAAGTCGCCAGCCATCTGTTCGCCACCTTCCCTGGCGAGCCTACGATCACCACCGCGTTCCGTCTCGAAAAAGCCCTCAAGGCCGCCACCGGAGTTGCCTCCGCCTCCATCATCGGCTACGCAGGCGACTATTCCGGCTACTATCCCACCCACGAAGAATACATGCTGCAGCGCTACGAAGGCGCTTCGATGATCCGAGGCCGCCACGCCTCGCAGGAAATTTCCGATGCCCTAGTCAAATTAGCTTCGCGGCGCCTACCCTTCACACTCCCTCCCACTGCAAAATTCTCCCGCCTCCTCCCACGCGACCCCAAAAATACTCGCCACCCCAAATGACGCTTTGCATTTCGTCAGTCGCGCTAACCATGCGCTGTCACCCTTACGTACAACTACGCACATTGCCATCACGGTCGAAAGGGCACAGCCGCTAGTGCGGCATTCACAACAAAGCGCCCATCGCGGAACGAGAAGTCGGCTTCGAGGACTCCAAGCCCGTTTCTGGAGAGCAAAGGTGGCTGTCCGGCGGTCTGACTTATCAGAAGCTAGGCGCAGGGTCCTACACGGTCAATTCTGTTAAGGTCGAATCGGGCGGCGAGATCGTCAACGCGTTTCCAGTGTCGGCAACACTGGGATCCCGAGGTAGTGGAAAGAGTCCGACACATCGCCGATCGCGGCTCGATTGTGAGATTCGGCGATTCGGCCATCCGGATGGCTTCCAAACTAGTTCGGATATCTATTGTGATTTACTTTGCTGACTTAATGACTGGTCGGCTCGGTGCTGATCGCCAAGCTAGACCAGCCAAAGTCATACTGAGAATTATCCCGGATGCGAGCAATAGCCAATACAACCAATGGAAACTTCCCACGAAAAGTCCACGAATGCCGAGCGCTGTGACTGCACCTATCGGAAGAGCGAGCGCCGAAAAAGTGTAAACAAGCCGAGAGGGTAATGAGTGATACATGCCTATGAACGCGACTTCCCAGCCTGGGTCGTCAGGCGCCAGTTTTCTTGACAGCTCTTGCAGATGAACCCAGAAATATAGTTGCACAGCTAGAATTACAAGTATCCCCCACCGGGTGGTCGCTTCAGCGGGGAACTTGACGCCAAATGCTTCAAATGATTCGCCAGTTCTGTTCTGTTCGGCTTCTAGGATCGCATCGAACTTATCTATTTCCAACGTTTGATAGTTTTTAGTGATCTTATTGAGTTCAGGAAATGAGTGCTCGAAAGACCCACCTACCGGTTTCCACGAGCCAAAGTCCTGCATCAGACCATTTTGTGGTGTGAAGGTGATCTGATTGGAGAGGTTGACCGGTGTGAATTCACTTAAACCGAACGGCTCAGCAAAGAAATAAGCAAACCCATTCGAGGAGCCTGGGAGTCCATTTTTCACCGAGTCCCGGAGCGAGCGGAGTTCGAAGTTGAAGACACACATCGTCGCGAGTGTGTCTGGCGCGACTCTCGTCCACTGTAGTTTTCCCGAGTTTACCAACGAGGTTTCGACCAATCCAGCATCAGTGTAGACATCCATCGAAAGGCGGATCGGAGATAGGATACCGCTCTTTTCGTTCAACATATTCCAAAGGCTCTTAAATTGATCAAGTGTTTTTGGCGCCGTCAAAGAGGTCCTGCGGATGCTGGAGATCCTGTCTTGCAGAAGCGGTTTTGGTTCGCTTCCGAAGATGTCCTGCGACGCCGGGGGAGGCGGGCCACTTTGGTCCAAGAAGTAACTGCGAACCGGACCCACGATGATCCAATTAGGCGTCGCGAACTGTACAGCACATGTGGATGGTTTTCCCCTTTGCAATTGTATGGTCGCTGCATTCGTGCCTAAAGTTGTAAGTACGGAGCCACCAGCGAAGTCTCTAATATCTCTAATAGTTGAGTCCGTTGGATCCAACTCCTTCTTGTAGTTGTCAATGGCTTGCTCCGCTGCTTCCTCTAGCCACTCGCTTTTCCAAGTCCGCGCAACTTCACCAATGGCATTGATTTGCTGGCGTGCTTTCTTGATTTCGTCGGGATTCGGTGACAACGCAAGGACAAGGGCAGCTAAGGAAAGTGCAATCAAACTGAAGTGAATCGTTCGCAGATGCTCGACGTAATCCTTTGACCAGTGAGGGCCACTTGGCTCCTTGTGTGGCCCCGACGCGGGCGCCGTCATTTCCGAATCGGGCATGCGGCGAGTTTACCACCGCCCGACTGATGGCAGACTAACGTCCCGAGCAGCGGCACTCCGTATTTGGCTGACAACCACCCAATCAACGCTACTACCTGTTTAACGCTGTTATCGGACAAGGAGAAGTCTCGTTGACTGTCCAGAAGTCGGCTTGGGGGAAGTTTCACCACATCGGTAACGATAAACGCGCCAGCATGCCACGAAACGAACCGACCGACCCGACAGCGTCCACGCTTCCGGAAACCTAAGCGCAGCCGACTTCCCAGGACTGATGTCAACAAAGCGGCGTTTCTGGCCAATCTCTGGATTGCCGACTATACAGGCAAGTTGCTTCGTCTTACCATGGGCGCTCAGAGAAAGCGCATGTTCGTCGGACACTTTGCCATCGGTTTCGGAGCTAAACGCTGGGCGCCAAAAACTTCCGTCGGCATCCTCATGTTCGCGGCCCTGTTGGCCGATCTGTTGGTCTTCGCCTTCGTCGCCGTCGGTATTGAGCACATCAGCATTCGACCCGGCATCACCCGCGTCAACGCGCTGAACCTCTATGACTTTGCCTGGAGTCACAGCCTGGTGATGAACGTTGTTTGGGGCGCGCTCCTCGCCGGTGCTTATTTCCTAACTCGTCGCTACGGGCGCGGCGCCTGGGTCCTGTTCGCAGCTGTACTGAGCCATTGGGTCCTCGATTGGGCCAGCCACAGGCCGGATATGCCTCTAGCACCCGGCTTTCATCGTTATTACGGTCTCGGCCTCTACAACTCACCACTAGGGTTACTGATCGTCGAAGGCGGACTTTGGGTGATTGGAATCATTCTGTATCTGCGCGCAACTCATGCCCGCCGCCTCGCTGGTCATTTCATTCTCTGGACATTCATTGTGGTGTTCACTGCGCTTTGGTTACTCAGCTTCAACGGCGCGCCACCACCAAGCGTCCACGTTCTCGTGACGGTCGATCTCATCCTCTTCCCGATCGTGTTCGGTTGGGCATATTGGATCGATCGTTTGCGACAGCCGAACGAGACCTCCGCGCACTTGTAACGGGCTACTCGGCTGCAGCGAGAAAACGTCGTGCCATGCCGACTTGTCTTTACTAATTGCGGCGGGCCCTTCTGTCGTGAACTCGACCGGCTGAATCAGAAATCGCGCTGGCTATTGGTCGATCGGCGAAGGCGGCAGCCATATCTGTGCACGATGAAGCAGGTCGTGTTTTTCTTCCCGCTGACGGAGGCGAAGAACGGGGACGACCACACAGTTTTTCGTTTTTCGCAACGGTATGCTCCTTAGTCCGAGCCGGGCTGAGTTCAGACCGCTCTCTCAGGCTGAAGCTCTGCAGCAACTTTACGCGTCGCTAGACTAAGAACACTCGGTTGCCCGATGCGGCCTCGATGCCTCGATGTGATCCCGCCAGCAGTTTGTTTTGAACGAGCGTGTCTCTTTATGCCGTCTTCTGTGCCTTTCGCCATCTCGCCCAGCGCGCTTTTTGAGCGACTGCGATTCTTCTTCGGGCGGCAGGTGACATCGTGGGCTTGTTCGCGCCAGGGAACGATGCGGACTTGGGTGCCTTGATCTTTGCCCAACGGGCCTTCTGAGCGGCTGCGATCCGAGCACGGCCAGCCGCAGACATTCCTCTTGCGCGGCCGGCCCCGTTGCTGCTTACTCCGCCTAAGGCCGCGATGGCACGATTAAGGGCTTCCATTTGGGAGGAGAGACGGTTGCGTTCTTGCTGAAGTTGCTTGACTACTAAGCTTAGGTTAGCCATGCGCAGAATTCTAGCAGCCAAGTCCCTATTTCATCTGTTGTAGGGCGTTCCTGTCCCTCGGCTCGACAAGGAACGCGAGCCGAAAGTGCCTGCTTCGGACCTGGGCGGATTCCATAGATACTCTGAGACCCGCTGATCATTTTAAGCCAGCAACCAAATATGGGATGATCTGAACATGACAGCGATCATCGGCTTCACATGTCACGACAGAGTGTTGATGATGGCGGACACCGAGGAATCGACCACCCAAGGCAAATCGTCGTGCGATAAGCTCTACCATTTTCCTTCACCGACAGGCTATGTCCTGACCGGCGGAGCTGGCGATGCCCATCTGATCGATTATGCCAATCAGGCCCTTCAGCAGTTCTTCGCTGCCGGAATGCCAGGAACGCCGTCGGACACTCCAGTGACATTCCAATTGGTTCTGGAAGGACTGAACGTCTTCGCACAGAAATTATTCAAAGAGACTACGAAAACGTACAAGAAGATTGGACTCGATCCTCTCCATGAATTCGCGTTGCTGATCGCGGTCAACATCCTGAAAAAGGGCACATATCTTTTCAAGCTCTATCTCAACAAGGTCTTATGGATTGCCCCGCCAAAACATACGGTCGTTGGGTGCGGTGACTTGGTGATCCATCCCATGCTTTACGATTTTCAACTCACTCCGCAGAAGGAAACGGCCCTTTTTTGCGGAATCAGAATGATGTACCTTGCCAAGAACACCATTCCGGGCGTCAGTGGCAAAACCGATGCGGTCGCACTTCTCAACGATGGATCGTTAATCTACTACGGCACCCTGAATACGGCGCGCATCGAAAGTTTGGTGGCCAATTTCGACGAATACCTCGGCAAGTTCGTTTATACCTCGGTGTCCAACATCTCCAAAGAATTTTCCGAGATCGATGAAAACTGCGAAAAGGGATTTCAGGATGTTCCCGGTATCCTGAAAAGTTATCGAGATAAATATAAAGAGCTTCTTGATCACCCAATTCTCTAGCGCCGTCGAAGCGACATGTCTGAGTTACCGTTGAATCAGCCCCTCCTCGTGCAGTGGACGCTGCACATTACGCGATAGTTCACGCAATTCGTCGAATTACTCCCCGAAAACGTTAGGGCCCTATCGGGACTGCCCCGAAAGAAGAAGTGTGGAGGTGCGCGGACGTGTGGTCGGGGCAGTTTCGATAGGGTCGTTTGAACTGAGCCGCTGGCGTTTGCGGCGGACGCGGTGGGCTATGGGATTTCAATCCGTCCGTGCCGGGTGGAGTGCGTCTTTAAAGCGAGCAACCGAGACGAAGGGAGAGACGGCGTTGTTCTTGAACATCGCATCGGAAGTCTTGGCCTGTGACAGAAAGGGTGGTTTTTGGGGGACTCCGTCGGTGCGAGCGCAGACGAGGGCATGGCGTGCTGGAACACACCTACAACAGACGTTGATCGAGACAGGTTGGTATCCCTGCGGAACCCATCACGGCTGGCTGATTTCAGCGGCGGCTATTGCAGCTTCGCGTACTCGGTTTTGGCTTGCTTCAGGATGGGGATGTCACCGTCGCCGTTTCTTAACAGAGTGGGTTCGAACTTTGCCCTTGGACGCGAGCACATCAGAAAGCCCATAGGCTTCCCGAAGCCAGTCAGTAATCGGTGCCTCGACTTCATCGCGGTGCTTGATCTGAATGATGTGATACACCTTGGACTTCGATGCGGGGTCGCTTCGTCGCACTTGGGGAGCCTTCAGCGTGCGACCGAGGAAAACGCAGACTTCGAGAAAATTCGGCTTGGGACGCACGAAGAAGTAGCATGTCTTGCGCGAGAACATGATCGACTTGTGCGAAGCGTAAATCCGTTGATCGCCGAAGGAAACGGCTGTCTCGCGCAGCCGCTCCCAAGCATCCCGCAGATCGTCCGAGAGGTTCTGCGTCAGAGCAGCTTCGGTGGTCGTCCAGCAGTCGTGATCTTCATCGTCCTCGACCCACTGCTTACAGTGGTGGCACTCTCGACCGGGCATACTTCAGAATTGTAATGGCGATTGTCGAGGAACTGGCACTGCTCTGTCTGCCCGCCGCACATGCATACTTATCGGCAAGACCTTTCGACGCCTTGTTTTCGTAGTGCAGTGACTACATGGTAGCGTGGGCAGCTATTGCAACTTCGCGTACTCGGCTTTGGCTTCTTTCAGGATGGGGATGTCGGGGTCGGCGTCTTTCCAGAGGGTGAGGAAGTCTTTGTAGGCGGCTTTTGCCTTGGCGGTGTCGCTTGCCAGCGCGTAGGCCCGACCAACTTGGAGATGAGCGAGTGCTCCGGTCGGAAAATTCAGCACGATACCTCGGTGGTTCAGTAGTTTCTCGAATTCGGCGACTGCGGCACTGCCATTCTTCGCGAGCAGGTACGCTTGACCCCTTAAATACGCTGGGTAGAGCATTCCTGTCTGCATCGGGGGCGGGTCGCCTAATTCGTAAGGAGCGGCTGTCTCTAAATCCATTACGGCTGCGGAGGAATTGTTCGCCTGTAGTTGAACAGCCGCGTTGATGGTTGGCAACCAGTAGAGCTTGATCATGGTATTTGTCGGATAATTCTTCCGAAGCTCTTCTGCTAAGGCGTTGGCTTGCGAGGCATCTCCGATTCGAGCCATAGTGAGCGCTGCCAGTGTCTTGACATCACGTCCCGACGACAAGCCCAAAGCTGCCTTAGCTCCTTGCCGGGCAGAGCTTGCTTCTCCTAGCTCTGCGTCCCGCAATGCAGCATTTGCCTTCCAAAGAGCCGCAATCTCCTTGGAGTCGGCGCGAAGAGCCGATTCCGCCGCTTGGCGAGAGAAGTCCCGCGCCTTGTCCAGCCGTCCGTAGTAGGCTTCGGTGTCGGATTCGGACGACAATAAGACGTCTTCTTCTCCGGGTTTGCCAGCGGCCCAAGACAGTTGTTGCCGCATCTGCGCATCGTTTCCGCGTAGAAAAGCTAGGTAGTATATGTACTGTCGCAGCCCGCCGCCGTCTAGTTTGTGCGCCAAAGCCTTATCGAACGTGTCCTTAGCCTCCTCAAGCTGATCAAGACGGAGGTAAGCCATTCCAAGATTCGAGTAGTGAGTCATGGAGTCCGGATCAAGCCGGAACGCCTCGTTCGATTCGGAAAACGCGTTTTCATAGCGACCCAATTCCGCCTCACACGCGCCAAGATTGTTGTGCGGAGCAGACTCGCGGGGATAGTCTGCTTTCCACAATTCCAAAGTCTGTACTTGCTTCTCGATCTCTCCGGTCGCCCGAAAGTACCGCCCAGAGATGATCAATTTTTCGCGTTCGGTAGCGTGTCCGCGCAGCTCATACGCCCGATTTGCGTATTCCATGGCGAGCGATGGTTGTCCGGTATTAGCACTCGTCACTGATAGCATTGAGTATGCCATTGGAAAATTCGGATCAAGCTCAATAGCACGCTTGAAGAAAGCCGCGCTCGGTACACTTCCCCTCTCTCGTAACGTTGTCATACCTAGGCTGAAACTCTTGAGAGCTTCCAGCGAGGATGTCGTCACTTCCACGGGCACATCAAACTTCTGCATCGACGGAAGTGACTCTCCCAGCTTGCGCCGTAGGCTCGCAGAAACGCTACTGAGAACCTTCAGGACTTCTTCCTTGCTGCCAGCCTCTGCTTGCTCCTTAGCTAAGCTGTCGCCTGTGCTGCACGCGACAGCGTTTAGGTCGATCAGGTAACTGTTGCCCAAGCTGGAAATCGTCCCGCCTAACACAGCTTTGCTACCCGTCCGCAAGCAAAGCTCCCTCCCTACATCCATTGAGACTCGTTGGGTCGCCGGATGTCCCATCATCTGCAACGTCTCGCTAACCTTGCGATCAGAGAGAACGTTCAAAAAGGGGGACTGCTCAAGTTCAATGACCAATGCCTGTTTCAGGGCTTCGTCAAAAACAGTGTCACCAGTCTTGTTGTCGAAGTCGGCGAGAACTATGGTGTCTTTGTCGGTGAGTTTGGGCGTGCGATGGAGATAGAAATAGCTGCCCAATGCGAGCAGCGCAGATGTTACCGCGAGTGAGATGGTCACTTTCCAGAGCATTCCGATACGAGCGGTTTCCCCACCTGCTGCTGGCATCCGCGCGGTCTCCGTGTCCCGCTTAAGCCGTTGCAAGTCAGTGCGGATGTCAGCCGCGTGCTGGTAACGCAGGTTGCGATCTTTCTCCAAGCACTTGTTGATAACGTATTCCAGCTTGGGCGGAAGGTCGGGGTTCAGCCGCACGGTCGGCGCGGGCGTCTCGTCCAGAATGTTCTTGAATATGACGCCCGCACTCTCGCCCCGGAACGGCAATGTGCCCGTTGCCATCTCGTAGAGAACCGCACCGAACGAGAACAGGTCTGTGCGTGCGTCCAGTTCCTTGGCACGGACTTGTTCCGGCGACATGTACGCGACGGTTCCTACAGCCGTGCCGGGACTCGTCAGATGGTCAGGGTCAACCTCCGCAGTGGCAAGTGTTGGCTCGTTGCCAGTCGCGCTTTTGGGTGTACTGACCTTAGCCAACCCGAAATCCAGAACCTTGGCATGACCACGCTTCGTGACGAAGATGTTGGCGGGCTTGATGTCGCGATGGACGATGCCCGCAGAGTGGGCGGCGTCGAGGGCGTCGGCGATCTCGATGCCCAGCGAGAGCACGGTCTCGATCTCCAACGGCTTCCCGCCGATCCGATGTTTGAGCGTCATGCCTTCCAGATGCTCCATCGCTATAAACGGCTGACCATCTTGCTGCCCGACTTCGTAGATAGTGCAGATGTTCGGGTGGTTCAATGCAGACGCAGCACGAGCTTCGCGCCTGAAGCGCTCCAACGCCTGTGGGTCACTGGCTAGGTCTTCAGGCAGGAACTTAAGGGCGACGAAGCGACCAAGCTCGGTGTCCTCAGCTTTGTAAACGACACCCATCCCGCCGCCGCCGATCTTCTCGACAATCCGGTAGTGCGAGATGGTCTGACCCACGAGTTGGCTGGATGTAGCCACTGGCGGGAATGTTACGGGTGGGCTTGGCTAGGGGTCAACTGCTACCGCGCCCGCAGACATTGCAGGCTTCTCCAGCACTGCTGTCGCACGTCTGCGCCAATAGTAGAAGAAAGGTAATCCAAGAAGGATGATCGCCAATCCGATTGACGAACGAACCGGGCGCACCAACCAGAGATTCACGGAGATAGCGAGAGCCGCAGCACCGAAAACCAGCGGCGTCCAAGGATATCCCCAGACTCGATAGGGCCGCCGAGTGGGAGCGACTAGCACAAATCGCAGGTCTTCCCGAGATGAATGAGCATAGCCCGTGGTTTCGGCTGTGGCAACGCTATGGCGTGTGCTGCCGCCCGGAACCTCCCAAACTCCGGCTAAGCGAAATCGAGAGCTAGATGCGCAAGAGTGAACTTCCCCATATCATTTGCGAGCGGACGACGCTGACTGTAAACTGTGTGGCGTTTTCCCAGCAAAAGCAAATCCCGCTCGATGACCAGATTGTCGAAGTTTCGCGTATTGATTTCGGGCATCCTCTCGCCACTGGCAGCCCTCGTCTTGTACGCAGTTGTCTATTCGACCCTGAAGCGGACTAGTTCCGACCTCGAAAAAGACTGGCTTTTCCGCCTCTCACTATCCGCTTTGGCAATGATCTTGCCATTTTTGGTTACGCTTGCTCTCGCCATCAATGACGTTCGTCGGCAAGCACTTTCCTTGTCCGGGAAGATTGGTCTTACCATCGCGGTGCTCTCGCCGGGTCTTGCTTGGAACCCCGTAAGCGATGGCATCACCCGGTGGAAGCAATCCAGAAACATGGCCTTGCGAGGAGTGGATGCGCCGCTCTTCGATACTGCAGACCTTGACGGGAGGACTGAGCGTTTGGAGGATCAGAAAGGCAGGGTCGTGCTGGTCAACATTTGGGCGACATGGTGCGAACCTTGTAAAAGTGAGATGCCGAAGCTAGATCTTTTGTATCGCGAGCGAAAGGATGAAGGCTTTATTGTGTTTGGGCTGTCGGACGAGGATGTCGCCGTACAACGAAAATTTCTGGAACGGATCGCGGTAAGTTATCCACTCCTCACAACCCACGGGCAAGTTCCCAACTTATATCGAGACATTGCGCGGTATCCGGCTATCTTCCTGATTGATCGCGACGGAAAATTGCAACCTGCTCCGAGTCCCGATCAGCCCTTTGAGACGGTTGAAGCAGCCGTCGATGCCCTGCTCAAGAGCAGGTCGTAAGAGGCTGCCGTTCAGTTTGCATACCAATCCGAATGTGCCGACCATCGGCTGCAAGAAAGGCACTGGGTCTCAGTCCATTGGTGAAGGCACGCTGGGCAGACGCCGCCCGTATCGAATGTGTGCCACTCATTTCCGCAGGTGCAGAACCATTTGTCCTCTTTGCGCGGCGACCAGCCGCAGAGCGGGCAGCGGATACGAGGGTCGGAGGGTTCGTGACTCTTCTCCTCCTCAAGCTCGCGATCCTGAACGACGGACGAATTGGCAACGTCATTCAAGAGACTTTAGGGACTCGCATACTTCATGTAGAACTCGTTCTCGAACAGCTTTGTCGGATCATATTGCTGCTTGAGCCGAAAAAACTCGCCACTCCGAGGGTATGCCGACCGAAACTGTTCGACTGAGGCGTGCAGGCGATACGGAAGGTAGTATCGCCCTCCTGAGTGCAATGCCGCACCAATTAGTTCTCGCGTCATCTGCTCCATGTCCCTGTCTGCGACTGCCGTCCGGCGTTGGCTGAAGAACATAACGAAGGCGATCATCGGCTGGTCAGCATATCGGAGAAACGTGTCGTTATCAGTTTCAACTTCGCGAACCGTGACATTGAGCAGGTCGGCATGATGGGCGCGGATGATTTCCTTTGCTTGCCTGAGGAATGGCACCGCACCATCCTTCGGCAGGAAGTATTCGTGCAGGATATCCGTGCTTGCATCAGAATGATCGAGGTACCAATCCGCGGATTCGTCCATTAACTGATTTCTCGAAAATATCGTCCCGCTCAAATAGGGCGCGACCTTTGTTTCCGCCTCCCAGCGTACTTCCTTGCCGAAGGCGCTGCCGACCGACCCTCGAAAGAGCAATCTCCGCAATTCCCGCAGCTTCGGGTCACTCAATTTCGGAATTGCACCTTGTTCTGGGTAGAACGTGTTGATAAGGACATCCTCGAACATGTGATCGGGCGTGATATTCAGCCTTGCATACACCATACCAGGGGTTCCACGCTCTCGTAGCTTCCGCTCGAAAGAGGACATTGCGGAATCAAGCGGTGCAACTATTTGCTCCAGCCGGAGTCGCTCATTCTTTGTGACACGGATGTCGGCATCCAGAATGATTCCAAACAAACCGTAGCCGCCTAGCGCGAGCGAGAACAGCTCCTTGTTTTCGGTACGACTGCACCGGACGACCGTGCCGTCAGCCTTCATCAAGTGAAAAGACTTAACCGTTGATGCAATCGGAGGACGACTGTACTGCCATCCGTGGCAATTGACGCTCAGTGAGCCGCCAACCGTAAAAGAATTATCTGACTGCATGACCTCAATAGATCGGCTGTAGCGGTCAAGGTACGGAATGATGTCCGCCCACAGAGCGCCCGCATCGACGTGGAGCAAATCTGACTTTTCGTCCAACTCCATCGCCTTTAGCGGAAGCATGTTCACCCTGATGCCGCCGGGGGCGATTGTCTGCCCGCCCATGCTGTGGCGGGCACCTGCAATCGAGATGTGTATTCCCGCGTTATCAGCTTTCTTCAGCAGTTCGCGTAGGGCGGACTGCGCAGCAGCCTCATCGCTAGGAATTTCCCAAATCTCATGGATTGCGGTCGCGTTCAAGCGGCTTACATCATCGGCAAGAGGCGTTGTCGCAGCGGCACCTGAGCTATTCGGCTGGTGCGTCTTTCGAAATTCCCGGCGAAACGGGAAAGTTAACAGTACTGCTGCGACAACGACGACGGCGAGAGCAGCGAAAATGCGCTTATGAGGTTTGGGCATGAAGGTGAGGTGAGAAGCATACATCATGTAGAAACAGAAACGAGCGTTTGTGCCGCAGATGAAGAATTGAAAATGGCAACACCCAGAGTTGGTGCTCTCATGCGAAAAGGTGGGTTTGATTGTCCACCATGTCCACGGGTCGCGAGCAGTCCTCGTCGTCGTTCCCCACATGGTTTACGCGACTGCTCACGGCGTAGTACCTCATGGACTTGGCATCGTAGGGCTTCAGCAGTTCGGAGATGACCGCGACATTCTGCATTCCCGGATCGAGCCACAAATCGTAGTGCCGGAATCAAGGATCACGGGCATGCGGTCGTGGACCGAACCGAGAATTCGACTGACCCGAACCGCTTGATTCAGGTCCAATCGTGCTTGTGAGATGCACCAAACTCAAACATTTGTTCATCTCACAATTCTTCTCCTCCCACGCGTACGCTGCGAACCCGGCCTGTGAAATCAACGGCCATCACAATGCTCTCGAAGATTCGAATCGCTATCCTGCAAGCTGCAAGTCCGCGACACGGTTCTGAAAACAGTCCCAAAGGTTCATCCTGATTGCCCGAAATCTGAAATGCCCGTATGTTCTCGCCTGCAACGCGGAAATCAAACTCAAGCGCGATTCGAACACGATCGCAAAAGAGGAGCATATGAGATTGTCAGATTGGAGAAACACCCGGCGTCGCCTCGCTCTCGTCGGTGTCCTGGCGATTTGTTCATTCCAGTTGTATCCGTTGGTGTCTCATGCCCAGAACCTGGGAACGCAGCCTGCCACAGGGCAGGCTGTTCAGGGTCAAACGGCGGCCCAACCAGAAGGAACAGTTCTCAACCTCGTGAACTGGGTTGGCAATGTGATCTCTCCTGTCGGAGCGGCGCTGGCGGTGGTCATGGCAGTCGTCTCCTATTCCCAGGGACGCGGTGTCGCGCGATGGGCGGTAACAGCGGCCGGATTGCTGGTGATCTCAGGCCTCACTCGCCTGATCGAGTTCTGGATTCAAAACGGTACGGCGGGCGTGCAGTAAGAACGCTCACTGCGGAGTGCTCCGGCAATGACGCTGCCTCAAATCATCGTCGATCTGTTGACGCTGCTATTCGACATGGCAGTTCCGGCCGCCATCTGCACGATGGTGCTGGCTGGAATCGCATTACGGCAGGAAGGCGGTGTGAACTTTCAGACCGGCGGCAAGTTCCAGAGATGGGTGCTGTGGTCAGTGATTCTGTTGACGCTACCACAATTCCTTTCCTGGTTTGCGGCACAAGGTATCACGATGCCAGCACAGGGTGGAGGCATCAGCAGTGCGTGGGTCGCAAGCTTACAGACAAGCTTCAGCGGTTTTGTCACGAACGTCGTGGTTGCCAAACTGATTCCTGTGCTGGCCGCTTTTTGCGTGTTGAAGGCAGCGCTCGATGCGGCAGAAGGGCAGAGCCCACTGGCATCAATCATTGCAGGACTCTTTCTGTTGTCCGTGTCCGGGACTGTCCAACTCATGCAGAGCTGGAACAGCGGATCGGAGTTTGCAACCACCGACATGCTGACATCGGTGTGGAATTTCCTCGCCGGGACCATCCTGCCGGAAGCGGCAGGCTTGGCCATTGTGGGTGCGATCTTCAATTACGCTCGCCATCGGCCATTCATGCCGCTGGTGGGATCAGGCCTTGCCTTTTTGAGCGTTTCGGCCATCTGGCAGCTCGTTCGGGCCATGGCCGGCTGATGAGGATGGGAGGTGATCCTGTGAATCTTTCAAATGGGCTGCTCAACCTGACGAACTGGCTGGGCAACGTCATCATGCCGACCATGGCCGGTTTGTTCGCTGCCGCAGCAATTTACCGCTTCAGCAAGGGGCATCCGTACTCACACTTCGGGTACGCGGCCCTAGCCTCGTTGATGTGCTCTGGATTGTTGCGCGCGATGGAGTCCTTCAGCAACCAAGCGGCTTGGAACAATCCAGACCGTTACTGGATCTCAGTGCTGACGCTCGTGAACTGGGTGGGCAACGTTTTGTTGCCGCTCTACGGCGCAGGCCAGGTCGTGCTTGCCGTCGCGCACTTTGCCGGTTTAGTGGAGCGCATGACGATCGGCGAGGCTTGGGTCCGCAACCTAATCGCTGCGATGTGCTGCTTTAGCTTGTCGGGGCTGTTGCGCCTGGGAGAGTTCTGGGTTCAACACGGAACCGGCGGAGTGCGTTAAGAAGGAAATTACGAATGCCATTACAAGTGACACCCGTGAATCGCAACCTGCAGACGCGAGTGACCTTCATGCTGCTTGAGTTTGAGGATCTTTTTATCGTGCTGGGCGCCGCCGCGGTCATGAACGTCCTGGGCCATTTTGTGGGCGGCGAGATCGCTGGAATGCCCATGAATCTTGTTCTCCAGTACGGCGTGCCGCTACTCATGGTGCCGGTGCTGATGGCCTTCAAGTATGGCAAGCCGCGGGGCTACGTTCGCGATCTTGCCTTCTGGTACATGAAACCGCATGCCTACTGCGCGTTGGCTCGCGACCGTGAAATCCGGTCCGCGTATCTGAGGGAGGAATAGCAGTGCCGCTGACGCTTGAACAACACGAGCGAAAACTCCACGATCCAGCACTGTGCGAGCAACTTCCGGTCCGCGACTACCTGGACAACATTGTCGTTCGCACGAATGGCGCTTTTGTTGCGGGCTACGAGTTGAAGGGCTTGGCTTTGTATTTCGCGAGCGACGAAGGTCGAGACCGCGGCAAGCTGATGCTGGAGGCGCTGCTCCGTTCCTTACCGGAACAGAGCATGAGAGTGCAGTTCCGCTACGAAGTAGTGGAGGACCTGGGGGACCTGCTTGAGTGCTATGCCGAAGGCCAGCGATCGGAACGGGCGGAGGTAATTGCCCTTGATGAACTGCGCGTCGAACGATGGCGAACGAAAGAGGAGGACGGCCACTACATGCGGCCTCTCCTGCACGTGTACTTCATCTGGGACCCGGTCGTTCATCGCCGAATTGCCGGTAAGCCGCTGAAGCCGACCAGCAATCCCTTCAGCTTATCGGTTCGCAAATGCATTGAGCGCAGCGCTCGGGAGCATCGGCAATTGTTGGCGGAGTTTGAGAGTTTGCTGCGTGGCCTCGAAACGACGCTCGACGCGGCAGAACTGGGCGCGCGCCGGTTGACCGACGATGAGTTGTTTCTTGAGGCGAAACGAGCTCTCAATCCCTTGTCTGCGGATTCCCGGCCGTACAAGCGGGGTGAGGATTCGCTCGAATACAGGAGCGCCCGCGAGCAGATCGTCGACACAAGCATCGCAGATGAGACGGACTCATATCTGAACGTCGGCGGAATCCTCTATTCCTTTGTAAGTCTAAAAGAACTGCCTGATGCTACCTTCCCTGGAATCCTGAGAGAGTTGGTCGGTCTTGATTTCCCGCTCATCATCAATGCGCAGGTCACGATTCCTGACCAGGCCAAAGTGCTCAAAGGTTACAAGAGCCGGTTGCGCAAGATGCAGGCTGTGCAACGTGACTCTAACGGAGGATTTCGGACAAACGTCGAGGCCCAGGTTGCCGAGTCGCAACTGGTCAGAGTGCAACAAGACATTATCTCGAGTTCGGTTAAGACGGCCAAGCTGAGCCTGGTTATCGGAACGCGGACTTCTCGTCCAGCAATCACCACTGCGGAACTTGAGCAATCAGAGCGAACCATCGACAACCGGCGCCAACAACTTCTTTATGCGATTTCCCGCATGAACGGCGCCAAAGCCGTTGCTGAGTCACTGGCTAAAAAGCGTCTGTTTTTCAGTTCACTTCCGGCCATGGCGGAACCCGACAAACGAGACCAGGACCTGCTCACCTCAAATGCGGCGGATCTTGTGCCGGTAGAGACACCATGGCGCGGCACGCCCCGGTCACCACTGTTCCTGCTTGAAACGCCCTACCGCCAGCTCATTCCTTTCTCGCCCTTCGATCCCGGCTTGAGCGACGCGAACATGCTGGTGATGGCGAAAACAGGCGGCGGAAAGACCATCATGGTGCAACAGTTTCTCTTGATGGCCGCCAGGAGCAACCCGCTGATTTCGATTCTTGAACGCGGCGATTC
>Ga0210409_10002152_pt1 | contig 23904 bp, 23 predicted proteins | sample IncBWH17MmetaG_FD_161649 | JGI IMG/M metagenome (GOLD analysis project Ga0210409, IMG submission 161649) | Forest soil microbial communities from Barre Woods Harvard Forest LTER site, Petersham, Massachusetts, United States - Inc-BW-H-17-M | ecosystem: Environmental > Terrestrial > Soil >...
CCACACTGTCGAGTCGTATCACTTCGTGTTTCCAGCCCGCGGTGAGCATGGCGTCGACCCGGTACGTAATCCAGTCGCGCAGCACCGGGCCAGGGTCCACGACAAGATAGCGGGCGTCATAGCGCGCTGACCCCGGGTCCGGTGTCACGAGTGCGCGAACATAGAACCCGGCGCCACCGACTACGACCGGGATCCGGCCGGCGCGCCGAGCGTCCTCGATCGCCTGCTCGGCGATCGCCGCCCAAGCAAACGACGAGAATCGCTCGTGCGGCTGAGCCACATCGAGCCCGGCATGCGGGACCGCATCCTGGTCCAGCCGTCCGGGTTTTGCGGTACCGATGTCAAATCCGCGATAGATCTGGCGCGAGTCCGCACTGATAATAGTGATCGGCAGGCGCTCGGCCAGCCGCATCGCCAGCGCCGACTTCCCTGCCGCCGTCGGCCCGCAGACCACCACGAGCTTACCGCCGGCCAAACCGTCGCTCGAGCTCATCCCAGGAGAGCCGCACAATAGTCGCGCGTCCATGCACGTCGTGCGCCGGCAACGTCGTCCGGCCGAGCGCGAGGTACAACGCGCGCATCTCGGCCGCTGACAGGGTGTCACCAGCCTTGACCGCCGCCTTGCACGCGACGGTCGCGGCCAACCGCTCGTGACGCGTCGCGGTCCCCGGCATCCGGTCGCCCGTCAGTGCGTCCAGCGTCTCCCGCAAGCATCGCTCGGCGTCGAATCGCTCGTGCGGCATGGGTACGCTTCGGACGAGCAGGGTGTGGCCGCCAAAACCCTCGATCTCGAAACCTAGTTTCTCGAACAGCTCCCGGTTTTCTTCGAACGCATCGCCCTCGGCTGGTCCCAGGTGCAGTGTCAACGGAAACAGCAACCGCTGGACCGTGGGTTGCCTGTTCATGAACTGCTCGTACAACACGCGCTCGTGTGCGGAGTGTTGGTCGATGAGCACGACGCCCTCGTCGTGTTCGTACATGAGATACGTCCGTCTCAGTTGCACCAGCGGTGGAACGGTCTCGGTTTCTCGAGTCTCGGGTTCCGGCGTGGGGTCCAGCGGGCCGAGGGTGTGCGCGTTGCTGCGCAGCAGCACGCGCTCATCGGCCACCGAAGGTGTGCCATTACTCCCCCAGGTGCCGACGACGTGCGAGCTGGCCGGAGTGCCAAGGGCGCGTCGGACCGCATTCTCGACGGCGCGCTCGACAACCCACCGATCCCGGAACCGAACCTCGGCCTTCGCCGGGTGAACGTTCACGTCGACCGACTCGGCGCTCACGCTGATGTCGAGAAAGATCGAGGGCCGGAGACCGGCCGGGATCGTCGACCGATACGCCGCCTCGGCCGCGCGCACCAACCCGGCGTCTCGAACCGCGCGGCCATTGATGACGAGCACCGCGCGCCGCGTGCGCGTCCCGACGTCGCTCGGCCGCTCGACGAGTCCGGTCACGTAGACGGTACCCGCGACATCGTCGACGTCAACGAGCGCGTCGGCGTAGGCGCCGCCCCAGATCGCCCCGACGCGCGAGCGCAGCGACGTGGCGCCGGGGAGCGTCATGGCGCGAACCCCGTCTTGCGTGAGGGTCACGTGCAGTCCCCGTTGCGCGAGTGCCAACGAGGTCACTGCATCCGCGACGGCTCGCCACTCGGAGCGCGCGCTCCGCAAGAATTTGAGGCGCGCCGGGACGTTGTGAAACAGCCGTGCGACTGACACGGTCGTGCCCCGGCGCCGTGCGCCGTCGGCGACCTCCGTCACGGCGCCGCCGATCACGCGCACGACCGTGCCGGCTCCATCCGCGGGTGACGTTTCCAGTGTGAGCGCTGAGACTGAGGCGATCGACGGCAGGGCCTCGCCTCGAAATCCGAATGTCGCGATGCCTACCAGGTCGTCGGCCGAGTGAATCTTCGACGTCGCATGGCGCTCGAGGGCGAGCAGTGCATCATCGCGCGCCATGCCGCAGCCATCATCGCTGACCCGAATCGCCGCCCGGCCGCCGTCATCGATCTCGATCTCGACCGATTTGGCTCCCGCATCGATCGCGTTCTCGACGAGCTCTTTGACGGCCGACGCCGGGCGCTCTACCACCTCGCCAGCGGCTATCTGGTCAGCTAGCGCACTCGGCAATATGGCTATCGTTGGCACGACGTAGTCTACTGCGGCACGCTTCGCAGCCGCAGGACTACGCGCTGTTCAGGTAGTCGCGCCAGGTAGTCACGCGCGGGCTCGAAGTCGGCCGCAACGCCAGCGAGTGGCCGGGCGAATAGGGGCCCGGTCGAGTAGGGGCGGTCGGCCGGCGTGGTCCGGTCGAAGCCCGTAGGGCGACGAGCGCAAAGCGCGAGGAGATTATTCCCCGATAGGCGTGGTACGCCCAATCTCGACCCAGCCGTCCCGATCGCCGTCGAGGCGAACGCGCACCCAAGCGCCTGAGCGCTCCTCGACGCGCCCCACGTCCCCAGCGTCCAGCGCGGCCACATGCTCGGCGCCCAGGGCCGGAGATGAGGTCAGGCCGGCGCTTGGGCCCACGACGACGAGCTTCGCCCCGCTGGCCGCCTCGTCGAGCAACGCGGCGCCGAGCGCGCCGGTTGCCGCCAGGACGCCGAGGAGCGTCACGAAAACCTTCAGACGTCCGGGCCACAGGGCAACCAAGAGGCACAGCAAGATCCAGCACCCAAGCGCGATCGACGCGACGAGGCCAACGTCGACCCGCGGGGGGCTCGCGATCGGCCCCTCTTGCGATGCACGCACGAGAGCCAAGCGCTCGTGGACGTCCCGCGCAAACGCCTCGAGGCGCGCGGCGCGCTGCCATCCCACGACCGCGTCGGCCGTGTCACCCGCGACCCATGCGGCGGTCCCGGCGTTTGCCCAGGCATCGGCCGCGCGCGGCGCGAGATGGCCGGCGGCCGCGAACCGCATGGCGGCCGTGCCATACTCGTGTCGCGCGTAGGCCGTGAGCCCCTGGCGGAACTGCTCCGCGGCTCGGGTCTCTCCGAGATCCAACGCTTTCGCGGTCACTCCCAGCACTGCCCCGAGGAGCAGCAGCGGCACGATGCGTTTGCGCGCTTCGCGAGCCACGCACGAGAAGGCAGTGTACACCTGGCGCGCGATGTCCTTGGGCAAGTCCGGGCCAGGTCCGTATGCCGTTCGATCGAGGCTGTCCAGTAGCCGCTCCACACGCTGACCCGACGGACCCGTACATCCTTCACGACGGAGGACGTGCGAGAGAGCGCCACGTTCGGTGAGCGTTGCCGGCGAAAGCGCGAAGCGCTCCGCCAACGCCGCCACATATGCGCGCCGCAACGTGGGCGCCGGCACCGGACGCCGGGACCGAGAAAGCAGCCGTAGCCTGTCGGCCGCCGAAAGCACGCGCCGCCGCCGGCGTCGCACGCGGCGGACGCCGCCGAGTGCGAGCGCGGGGATGGGCGCACAGGCCGCGGCCGCGAAAAACTCGGGCCGCGTGTACGGCGGCGATGGAAGATTCCCACGATAGATCGTCCGGATCGCCAACGGCGGGCTCGCATCGACCCGTGTCGTATCGAGCGGCGCGAGTGATCCCGCCCCAACGCGCAGCGTATCGGCTCGCGTGAGCGCGATTTCGTATCGCTCGGTGTAGGGATTGAAGTACGGATACCCCAATGGTGGCAGCGCCAGCGCTCCGGTATCGCGCGGTGTCACCACCCAGTCGAATTCCTTTGTGCCCCGCACGTCAGGGGTAGTCGTGTCGACACGCACGCGCTCCTCGGCCGCGACGGCCGATCCCCAAGAGAACGCCACGGTCGGCCGCGGCAACAGCTTCACGTTCCCGCGCCCACCGACCAAGACGGTGAGCAACACGGGATCGCCAGCGCGCACACGGTGCGCATCCAATCGCTCGTCGACGTGCAGCTCGCCGACCGCGCCGGCATAGTTCGCGGGCCGCCCGGCCGCGGGTGGGGCGAGGGCGACTACGGCTAAGCTCTCGGCGGCGAGCGTGTGGCTCTCCTCGCGACTGAAGAAGCTCATGGACAGCGGCAGCGAGTACGACAGCTCGGCCGCGGGAATCACGTATCGCCCGGCCTCGAGCGGAAAGAACGCCCGCTCGAAGACGTGCACCTCGTACTCGTGATCGCCGACGCGGCGCGCGCCGGGCGCCGTCGCCGTCGGCAGATCGTAGGCGAGCATCGCGCGCGGCTCGGGCGGCACGAATTCCGGATTGCGGCGCAGCCGAAGCCGCAGCTGGTCGTCGAGAAATACCCCGACCTCGTACGTCACCTGCTGGCCGACGAACACCGTATCCGGCATCACCATCGCGTGGAAATTCACCGGCTGCGCCGTGTCGATCGGCGCCTTCGCCACGATCGCCAGCTGCAACACGAGACCGAGCATCACCAGTCCTTCCCGACCGGCGGCACATCCGTCGCCGCCTCTTTCTGGCGTTTCCCTTCGACGTCGCGCTCTTCGCGCGCCGCGCTTCTCAGGATTTCCTCGGCCTGTCGCTTGCCGAGTTGCCCTTCGGGCTGATTGCCCTGACTTTGTTGACTGCCTTGGCCTTGCTGGCGGCCTTGCTGCGGGTTGTTCTTGGGTTGTTGGGAGGATCCACCGCCACCCGATTGCTTGGCCTGGATCGCGAGCTCGTAGTTCCACTTCGCGTCGGCGTCGGAGGAGCGCATCAGTAGGACACGCTTGTACGCCGCGAGCGCCATGTCGAGCTCGGACCTCGCATTGTCGCCCGACTCGGCCAGTCCGCGTTTCAAGTGGGCCAGCCCGAGATTGAACAGCGCTCGATATCGCACTTCCGCATCTCTATCACTCGCTACGAGTGACAACGCCGACACCGCTGCATCCATGGAGTCACTCGCCAGGAGCGAAGTTCCATAGTTGTACATCGTTCGCGCCGTATGGTCCCCTTTGTCGACCAATTGCCGGTAGGTCTGGGGCGGCGGAACACTGTCGACTTGAACGAATCCCAACGCGACGGCGGTCGCGGCAACCGCGCCAGTCCGCCGAAGGCGGACGCGCGTGCGATCAGCCAAAAAAGTGTCCAGCAACAGAAACAACACAGCAGGCGCGAGGAAGAGCTGGAACTGGGGCGCCAACGACTGTCCACGCTCGAGCGCCCGCTCTTGGGTGCGCAATTTGTTCAGCGCATTGCGGATCTTGACGGCCTTGTCCGTCTCAGAAGCCGAGATGAACACGCCATGACCCGCGTCGGCGATGAGTTGGAGCAACTTCGGGCTGTAGTGCGTGACGACGACATCGCCATTCTCATCGCGCTTGACGGTGTCGCCTGGCCCGGCCACCGGGATCGTCGTGCCCGCTTCCGTGCCAAATCCAACCGTCACGACGCTCACCCCATTCTCCTTCGCGTATTCCGCCGCCGCCCGCACATCGGACTCGTCGTCGAACCCTTCCCCATCGCTCATGAGAACGAGCGCGCGATCGCTGGCCGTCCGGGTCGCCAACAGGAGGTCGGTCCCCTGGCGGATCGCCCGTGAGAGCGCCGTGCCGGGCTGGCCAACGACGGACGGGTCGAGATTCTCCAAAAACAAATCCAGTGCCCCATCATCGACCGTGAGTGGCGTCAGGACGTAACTGCGGCCGGCGAACGCGATCAACGCCGTCCGATCGCCCGGCGACAGATCCCGGAGTCGCCGGACCTCTTCCTTCATACGTTCCAGACGATTCGGCCGCTCATCCCGCGCCGTCATGGAGAGCGAGGCGTCAAGTGCCAGGACGACGTCGACCCCCGATCCGTGCTCCAGTCGCTGCTCGCTCCCCCATCGGGGCCCGGCAAGGGCAACGCCCGAGGCTAGCACCGCGCCGCCGAGGAGGATCACGCGCACGAGACCGGACTCCCGTGACGCGGTCGGCACCAGTCGGTTCACCACGCTCGGGGGGCCGAGTTTTCCCAGACGCTCACGGCGGCGGCGCTGGCGTGAGACGACCAGCGCCAAAACGAAGACCGGCCCGAGGACGGCAATCGCCAATAACGCCGGCTGCTCGAAGAGCCCGAGCCAGGTCGTGTTCACGGCAACGGCCCCCGCCACGCGAGCAGGGTCAGCTCGAAGAGCAGCGCCAACAACCCGAACGCGAGGGGCCAGCGAAAGAGCTCGGTATAGTGCACGAACGATTGCGTCCGCACCGGCACGCGCTCGAGCTGGTCGATCTGCTGATAGATACGCCCTAACGCATCGGCGTCGCGTGCGCGGAAGAATCGCCCATTGGTCATCTTCGCGATGTCGCTCAGCAGATCGTAGTCGATGTGCACCGGCCGGTTTTCGTAGCGGAGGCCGAACAACCCGCGCCCCACAGGAACCGGCGCCATGCCGTCGGTGCCGATACCGATCGTATAGACCTTGATGCGGAACGCCGCCGCGGCCTGCGCCGCCGTGCGCGGATCGATGGACCCGCGATTGTTGTCGCCGTCGGTGAGCAGCACCATGACCCGCGAGCGCCCGGGCGCGACGCGGAGCCGGTTCGCCGCCGTGGCGATCGCCGTGCCGATCGCGGTTCCGTCATCGAGCTCGCCGGCTTGCAGATTCGTGATCGCCGACTGGACGACCGGATAATCGAGGGTGAGCGGTACTTGGGTCAGCGCCTCGCCGGCGAACGCGACGACGCCAATGCGGTCGGATTGGCGAGCGGCCACGAACTTTTTCATCGTCTCCTTGGCGACCTCGAGACGATTTTGCGGCTGGAAGTCGAGCGCCAGCATCGAGCTCGAGAGATCGACGCACAGGACGATATTGATGCCCTCGCTCGTGATCATCTCGGCCCGCGCTCCGGTGCGCGGACGCGCGAGCGCGATGATGCATGCGGCGAGGCCGAGATTTCTCAGGACGAACAGGAATCGCGTGAGGGAGAGCCCAAGGCGTGGTCCCGCGGCCAGCGTCGCCACGCGGGAGAACGTGACGGCCGCGGGACGCTGGCCTCTCCGCGCGAGCCACCACAGGGGCAGGGTCAGCAACAAGAGCAGGACCCATGGCTGCCCGAACCCGACGCCGCTCCAGGTCATGCGGCCACCTCGCCCTTGCGGACAGCCGTGTCGGTCTCTTCTACCACCTGGCGGGCATCGCTCGCGACCTGCACGGCACGCTCGGTCGAGACTTTGGCGCGGGCGAACTTGACCTGGTCGCTCTCCTCGAGCACGCCGCGCAATCGCTCGATCGGCACGCGCGCATCGGCGCGCAGCGCGTTGATCAGCTCCAGCGTGGTCAGCGACAGCGACGCGGTCGCGATTCGGCCGGCGAGGTAATCGCGCACGACTTGGGTGACGAGCGCGACGTACCGTCCGCGTTCGCCGGCATCGATCAGGCCCAGGCGCTCGATCCGATCGAGCTCGCGGACGGCGTCCTCGTACGGGTTCAGGCTCGCGGCCGAGGGCGGTCGGCGCGACCGGCGAGCGAGCCACCAGAGGAGGATCAGGAGCAGCACCAGTGCCCCGCCCGCCACTGCCCATCGCCACCACCATGGCTCGACCGCGGCGAGTATCGGTCTCGCGGGTTTCGGCGCGGGTCGCGTGCTGTCTCGCGGCGGAGGGACCACGCGCCGGACGAACACCGTCAGCGGTCCGATCGGCACCGGTCTCAGGGCGAGATTCCGCAGCCGCACGATCGCGTCAGGGATGATGATTTGTTGCGTTCCCACATCCCACGCGGCGAGCCGATAGGTCGCCATCGACTCGGTCCCAGTCGTGTCCGGGGAATCGGTCACGCGTCTGGTGTCGAGCGCTTGGACGGCACCGGTGGAGTCAGGACCGAGCGAGAACTCGATGCGCGCGCCGCGCGGAGCGCGGACGCGCACGAGAACTTGGAAGGGAGACCCGACCGTGACGGTGTCGGGCGTGACGCGAACCCCCAGCATGACAGAGTCGCCGGGAGCAAGAAGCGCGAGGAACGCCAGACCGGCCAGCATCACACATGCCCGGCGCTGCGTCGCCGATGCAATCGCGTCGCCCGCGCGCGAAAGAATCCCAACAGGGGCTCCACAACCCCGGCGTCGGTACGAATCGCGACCTCGTCGATCGCCAATCGCCTCAAGAGCTGTCGCCGCGCGCGGTGCTCATCGGCGACCATCTGCTCGTAGCGTGCGCGCACGACCGGCTTGCTCGTGTCGACGATGATCGTCGCGCCGGTCTCCGGGTCCACGAGCCGCACCGGCCCGAGATTCGGCAGAATCTTCTCGCTCGGGTCCTCGACCGTCACCGCGACGACATCGTGCTGGCGCGCCAGATGCTTCAACGGCCGCTCGATGGCTCCTCCGCCCTGGAAATCCGAGATCAGGAACACAATCGCGTGATGCGACAAGAGACGATTCAGGTACTCGATCACGCCGGCGAGATCGGTCCCGCGGCCGACCGGCTGGAATCCGAGCAGGTCGCGAACGATGCGGAGCACATGGCGCCGTCCCTTGCGCGGCGGCACCACGTGTTCCACCCGATCCGTGAATAGAACCGTCCCGACCCGATCGTTGTTCCGCACGGCCGACATCGCCAGTACGGCGCCGAGCTCGGTGGCGGCCTCGCTCTTGAAGCGACGGGCCGTGCCGAAGCGCTCCGATCCCGACAAGTCGACCGCCAGCACGACGGTCAGCTCGCGCTCCTCGACGTAGCGCTTCACGAAGGGGCGCCGCATGCGCGCGGTCACGTTCCAGTCTATCGACCGCACCTCATCGCCCGGCAGATACTCGCGCACTTCGGCGAATTCCATCCCCTGGCCTTTGAAGACCGAATGGTATTCGCCGGTGAACAACGAATTGACCAGGCCCCGCGTCCTGAGCTCTATCAGCTTGACCTGCTTCAACACCTCAGGCGGGACGGCGGCGGTCACGGGCTCTCGATGGCCCCCAGGACGCGCTGCACGATCGTATCGCTGGTCACCGACTCGGCCTCCGCCTCGAATGTCGTGAGGATGCGATGCCGCAGCACGTCCGGCGCGATCGCCTTGATGTCGTCGGGCGTGACGAACGTCCGGCCGCGGAGATAGGCATGCGCTCGCGACGCCTGGGCCAGCGCGATCGTCGCCCGGGGGCTCGCGCCGTACTCGACGAGGGGGGCGAGCTCTTTCAGGCCGGCCTCGGCCGGTTTCCGCGTGGCCTGTACGATCTCCACGATATACTCGACGATCCGGTCGTCCATGTACAACTCGGCGATCTTCGCTCGCGCCTCGAGGATCGCGGTCGGCGATGCCACCGCCTCGACGGGAATCGCCACGCCGCTGGACATCCGCCGCAGGATCTCCCGTTCCTCTTCCTTGGACGGATATACGACCTTGAGCTTCATCATGAACCGGTCGACCTGCGCCTCGGGGAGCGGATAGGTCCCTTCTTGCTCGATAGGATTCTGCGTCGCGAGCACCAGAAACGGCTCATCGAGCACATACGTCACGCCGCCGATCGTCACCTGCTTCTCCTGCATGGCCTCGAGGAGCGCCGCTTGCACTTTCGCTGGCGCGCGATTGATCTCATCCGCCAGCACGATGTTCGCGAAGATCGGGCCCCGCTTGATCGTGAATTGACCATTTGACTGATCGTACACTTGCGTGCCGATGACGTCCGCGGGCAAGAGATCGGGCGTGAACTGAATGCGATGAAACGATGTGCGCACCGTCTCGGCGAGAGTACGAACGGTCAGGGTCTTCGCCAGCCCGGGCACACCCTCCAACAGGACATGCCCACCGGTCAGGAGGCTGATGAGCAGCCGCTCGACCATGTAGTCCTGTCCCACCACTCTCTTGGCAACCTGCCTCGCGACGGTCTGCGCGAGGGATATATCGGTCGTGACAACGGGGGACGCGATGGGCGTAGCTGCTTTAGCCATTGTCGATGACCTGCCGTTCGGCGTGCGTCAAAGGCCGGGTCGCACCCGAGGGGAGGTTGCCGAGTCGCACGGGCCCGAAGCGAGTGCGCACCAGCCGCTCGACATCGAGATCCAGCGCCTGACACAGGCGGCGGATCTCGTGATGCTTGCCTTCGGCGATAGTGACCTCGAACTCCCATCGCCGCTGCCCGGCCGCGCGCGTGGCCACGTCGACGGGCCGCACGACATCGCCGTCGTCGAGTGACACGCCCCCGCGAGCGACCCGCGCCGCGCTGACCGCATCGCCGCGCACGGTCGCGACATACGTGCGCTCGACGCCCGCGCTCGGATGCGTCAGCCGATGGGCGGCCGCGCCGTCAGTCGTCAGCAACAACACGCCTTCCGTCATGTAATCGAGCCGTCCGACATAGGTGAGCCCGGGCACATCCTCCACGAGATCGAACACCGTGCGCCGTCCCGCTCGGTCGGACCGAGCGGTCAACACACCGCCGGGCTTATTGAGGACGATCCACGTGGCCGAGGCGGCTGGTGGCGCGACATCGGCGCCGTCGACCGTAATGCGATCGCGATCGGGGTCGACCGACTGCCCGATCCGCGCCAGCTGTCCGTTCACCCGCACGCGCCCTGCCGCCACCAGCTCGTCCGCCCGTCGCCGCGATGCGATGCCGGATCGAGCGAGCGCGCGCTGGATCCGCATCATGGTTCGGCGTGCAGTTCACGCGCCGTGAGCGCGACGGCCAACTCATTGGCGCGCGGCAACTCACCCAAGTGCCGCAGCGCGAACTGCTCCAAAAAGGCCGGCGTCGTCCCGTAGAGCAACGGCCGCCCGAGGCCCTCGGCCCGCCCGACAACGTCGACGAGCCCACGCTCGAGCAGGGTCTTGAGCAGATTACCGACCGAGACGCCACGGATCTCCTCGATCTCGGCCCGGGCGACGGGCTGGCGATAGGCGACCAGCGCCAGCGTTTCCAGCGCGGCCGACGACAGCCGCTGGGGCCGCGACGCGAGTTGCGCGCGCTCGATTGCCGCCGTGTATTCGCCCCGCGTCAGGACCTGCCAGCCGCCGCCGGCCTCGATCAATTCGACGCCGTGATCGGCATAATGCTCGGCCATCTCGGCCAGGGCCGCCGTCAACTGCTCGGGCGTCGCCTCGGGGTCGAGCGCCGCGAGATCGTCGAGCGGCACGGGCGTGCCACTGGCGAACAGCGCCGCCTCAAGCAGCTTGGCCAGCGGACTCACGGCCGCTCCGCGGCCGCTCGCGGGTCGGTTGGACCGATCTCGCCTTGCGGCGAGATCTCAACAATCTCCACGTCAGTAAATGGGGCGGTTTGGCGGATAACACACTCGCCGAGGCGCGCCATCTCCAACAACGCGAGCAAGAGCGAGAGCGCGCGCCACGGCTCGGTGCCCGACGATAGCATCTCGCGCCACGAGGCACGCGCTCTCTCCGCCAGCAATGCGCGCACCATGCGTAGCGCGCCCTCGACGTCGAGCGTTCGCGGTACGACCGTGTGAACGATAGGGCGGATCGCGGAACGCAGGACGCGATCAACGGCGGCGAGGAGCTCGCTCATCGACACCGACAGCACCGTGTGCTGCGGGAACGGATCGCCGACCCGCGGCGGGACCGTGCGCGCGAACTGATTGCGACGGGCTTCGCCTCGCGCGTCGAGGATATCGACGACCTCTCGCACCTGCTGATACTCGAGCAGCCGCCGCACGAGCTCGGCGCGCGGGTCTTCCCACGCCTCGTCGCCTTCCGGGTGCGGCAGCAGCAACTGCGCCTTGATGCGCAGCAGCCGCGCCGCCATGTCGAGGTAGTCCGCTGCTTCGTCGAGACCGAGCGAGTGGAGGCGCACGAGGAATTGCTCGGCGACGCGCGCGATTGGAATGTCGTAAATGTCGATTTGCTCGTCGCGAATGAGCGTCAACAGGAGGTCGAGCGGCCCGTTGAAGTGCGCGAGCTCCACGACGAACGGGGCTCCGCTTTCCGCGTCGGCAATCATAGCGTCAAAGTAATGGCGCATCTTGACATGCGCGATCGTGCCGGCAATTTTAGAGGACTATGCCGAACATTCAGTCCGCAAAGAAGAATATGCGCAAGACCCGCTCGGCGACTGCGCGCAATCGTGCTCAGCGCTCTGCGTTGCGGACTGCGCTCAAGAGAGCGAAAGCGCCTACGGCTACGGCTGAGGAGCGTCTGGCCGCGGTGAGTTTGCTCGACCGGGCGGCTCGGAAGGGGCTCATTCACAAGAATGCCGCTGGTCGGCAGAAGAGCCATTTGGCAAAGGCAAAGGCCTAGCCTCCCGCAGGTCAAGAATTAGGCGTGGCGCTTCGCGCCAACGCCTATTCGAGAGATCAGAGCGCCGATGCGGGTATGGCGGCCGAGCATAACGCTCATTGCGCCGAGTACGGCCGAGCGTGGACACGAGCTATAAGCGTTGGCGCGAAGCGCCACGCCTAATTCGGGCTACATCGCGGCCAGTTCGCCGCCGCACCGCTCGCAATACCACTCCGTCGGGTAATTCATAGACCCGCACTCCGAGCACTTGAGCGACTTGACCTGCTCGGTCGGCACGTCGCGCAAGAACACCGGCACGCTCCCACTGTCGCCCCTGGCAGGCGTCCCCGGCTTGTCGCGCAACGAAATGTCGTTGAGCGTCCCAGCCTCGGGTGGCGTTGCGAGCTTCGCGCGCGATGAGGGCGCGGCTGGCGCTGGTGCGCCGCCAGCGGCACGGGCCTGATTGCCAGCGGCAGCTGGGGGTGATCCGCCCGGAGGTGCGACGGACTTCAAGAAGGCGAGCTCGTCGAACATCGACGGATCCGCCATAGGCCCCGTCTTTGGCTCGGTCTTGGGCTCAGCCGGCCGAGGGACGGCGGCCGAGGGTCTCCGCATCGCGCCGTCCGCCGTCCGCGGTTCGGGCGGCCTGAGTCGCGGAATCTCGGGCGGTGGCGGCGGTGGTGGAGCCGGTGCTGCAGCAGCGGGAGCAGGAGCCGGCGGCGCGGTCGTCGCTGGCGCAGGAGCAACCGCAGCGGGCGGCGAAAGCGGTGGAGCAGCCGGAGGCGCCGGCACGACGGGCTCCCGCCGAGCCTTCGCCATGTTGAGCAACTGCTGGAGCTGCGCCAACTCCGCCGTGGCCTCGGACCGCTCGCCCGACAGGCGCGTGATCTCGGTATCGGTGGCCTCGCTCAGCTCGATCCACTTCTCTTGTGTGTACTCGCCCACCGCGGCCCGCAGCTCGGCCTCGGCTCGCTCGTCGCGCTTGCTGTTCTCCGCCGACTCGAGCGACGACAAACGCGCGCCGAGCGCATCGACCGACTGCTGCAACTCGGCCGACCGTCCGCCGAGCTGATCGAGCACGCCCGAGAGCCGGGCTGTGTAATCGGCGTGCACACGCGCGTAGACGGTCGGCGGCGTGATCGCGCGCCGCGATTCGAGCGTCGCCAACCATTGCTCGTAACGCCGGCGCTCCTGCAAGAGCGCCGTGATCACGTCCGTCGATTTCTCAGTCGCGCTCGTAGCCATCCCCTCTAGGTTAACCGCAAGAGTGTCATGATGCTATGCGGTGGACGACGCGGCCGCCGACTATGGTACACATCGCCCGACCCTTGAGCTGATAGCCGGCATAGGGCGTGTTGCGACCCTTCGACACGAACCTAGCCGGATCGACCTTCCACGTCCGCTCAGGGTCGAAAACCGTCACGTCGCCCGGCGTGCCCTTGGCGAGCGATCCGCCCCGGAGGTGAAACAGTCGCGCTGGCGCGACCGACATCCGGTCGATGAGCTGGGCCCACGTCAGGATCCCACGATCCACGAGCGTTGTCACGTTCACACCGAGGGCGGTCTCGAGTCCGACGATTCCATTCGGGGCGTCGGCGAACTCGCGCTCCTTCTCGTCGTAATGGTGTGGCGCGTGGTCGGTCGCTACCACGTCGATCGTCCCGTCGCGCAGCGCCTCCTGCAACGCCGCGACGTCCTCCGCTGTCCGGAGCGGCGGGTTCATTTTCGCGTTCGTGTTGTAGCCTTCGACCGCGTCCTCGGTCAGCGACAGATGGTGCGGGCACACCTCGGCCGTCACGCGGATGCCGCGCTCTTTCCCCCAGCGAATGAGCTCGACGGATCCTTTGGTGCTCATGTGCGCCAAGTGCACGTGGCCGCCAGTTCGCCGCGCGAGGAGAATGTCGCGAATGACCATGATCTCCTCGGCCTCGGTGGGGATGCCTTTAAGTCCCAGCCGGGCGCTCACGAGGCCTTCGTTCATCGCACCGCCGGCCGCCAGCGTCGGCTCCTCGCAATGATCGACGACGGGAATGCCGAATGTGCGGGCATACTCGAGAGCCGTGCGCATGAGTTGCGCGCTCACGACGGGCTTACCATCATCGCTGATCGCGACGGCCCCGGCTCCGACCATTTCTCCGACCTCGGCGAGCGAACCGCCCTTCTGCCCGACGGAAATGGCGCCGATGGGGTATACGCGTGCCGCGGACGCGGCGAGGCCTTGCCGCACGATGAACCCGACGGCCGCCTGGTTGTCGGTCACCGGATCCGTGTTCGGCATCGCGCAAACGGCGGTGAATCCCCCCGCGGCGGCCGCTCGGGCGCCCGATGCGATGGTCTCGACATCCTCGCGTCCCGGCTCGCGCAAGTGCGCGTGAACGTCGACGAATCCCGGGGAGACAATGCATTCCGAGCAGTCCAGCACCTCGGCACCGTCCGGAGCCGCGATGCCCACGCCCGTGGCCTCGATGAGCCCATCGAGCACCAGCACATCGCCGATCATATCGACGCCCCGGGACGGGTCGATCACCCGGCCGCCGCGGAGCAGCAGTGGTTTGGTCATCCCTTGGCCGCCTCGGCCAGCTCCGGGCGGCCGCCGGCGAGCAGATACAGCACCGCCATGCGAATGGCCACGCCGTTCGTCACCTGGTTGAGGATCACGCTGTGCGGACCATCGGCCACGGTGGAGTCGATCTCTACGCCGCGGTTCATCGGTCCCGGGTGCAGAATGAGCAACTCGCGCGGGGCGCGCGCCACTCGCTCGGCGGTCACGCCGAACACGCGATTGTATTCGCGGAGCGACGGGATATAGCCCGCGGTCATCCGCTCGAGCTGCAGGCGGAGCACGTTCAGCGCCTGGGCCCATTCGATTGCGGCCTCAATGCGGTCGAATACCTGCACGCCGAATTGCTCGATCCCGTGCGGCAGCAAGGATCGAGGGCCACACACGGCGACCTCGGCGCCCATCTTTTGGAGGCCCCAGATATTCGACCGGGCCACGCGAGAGTGCAGGACATCGCCGCAGATGCACACGCGGAGCCCCTTGAGCTCCTTGAAGTGATCGCGGAGCGTTAGGAGGTCGAGTAGCCCTTGGGTCGGGTGTTCGTGCGTGCCGTCGCCGGCATTGATCACGTTCGACTCAATGCGCTCGGCCAGGAATTGCGCGGCGCCGGACGCGCTGTGGCGCATCACGACCATGTCGATGCGCATCGCCTCGAGATTTCGCGCCGTATCGACCAGCGTCTCGCCCTTGGACACGCTGGACCCAGACGCCGCTACGTTGACCGTATCCGCCGAGAGCCGTTTCTCGGCGAACTCGAATGAGACGCGGGTGCGGGTCGACGGTTCAAAAAAAAGATTAACGATAGTCGAACCGCGAAGCGCGGGGACCTTTTTTATCGCCCGCTCGCTGATTTCTTTGAACGGTTCCGCGGTGTCGAGAATGAGCCGGATCTGCTCCGCGCTGAGCGGCTCGAGCCCCAGCAAGTCTTTGCCGAGCGCACTCGTCACGGCGTCACCAAGATCACCGCGTCCTTCCCGTCGAGGGCGTGAACCAACACATCGACCCGCTGATCCTTCGGCAGGTCGACGCGTTTGCCGACGATGTCGGCGTGTATGGGTAGCTCTCGCCCGCCTCGGTCGACGAGGACCGCGAGCGCGATCCGCGCCGGGCGGCCAAAATCGGCCAGCTCATCGAGCGCGGCGCGCACGGTGCGGCCGGTGTAGAGCACGTCGTCGATGATCACGACCTGGGCGCCATCTATGTCCAGGGGCAACTCTGTCTTGCCGACCACAGGGCGCGGACCAATCGTCTGTAGGTCGTCTCGATAGAGCGTGATGTCGAGCGCGCCCCGTGGGGGGGTCTCGCCTTCCCGCTCGCCGATCAGCGTTGAGAGGCGGTCTGCTAGTTGGACTCCACGGCGCTGGATGCCGACCAGGACAAGGCCGTGGGTGCCGCCGTTGTGCTCCACGATCTCGCCCGCCATGCGCTTGAGGGTGCGGTCGACGGCGCGGGCGTCGAGGAGGGTTATCGAATTCTGAGGCATGCCGGGGGCAAATATAGCCGGCTTACCCTCCTCGCCGCGCTTCGCGCGTCTCGTCGCCTTGGACGAGGCGGTACAGCCACCTCGGCTCCGCGCGAGGGCTGCGCGGGCCACTTCGGTTCCCACACGAGGCGGCACGGGCCACTTCGGTTCCAGGCGCGAGGGCTGCACGGGCCACTTCGGTTCTACGTAAGGGCCGGCCCCCTTCGGCTCTAAGCGAGGTGGCGCGCGCAGCGCGCCCCGAGATTAGGTCCTTTCGTCCCTCTGCTGTTCGTCCGCCAGCCGGATAGTGAGCCCTGCCGGCTTCTGATACCGCCGGAGAAACGCGCGAAACTTGACCGCCGCCATTCGGGCGTCCTCCTCGCTGCCAGTGATGATAACTCGCGCCTCATAGGTCACCCGGCGACTCGCCGTGTCGACATGGCTCGTTGTCACAAGTGACAACGGCACCTCTTCCTGAAAGGGCATTCCCACTGCTGAGCTCGGATAGGGGTGGAATACGGCCAGGGTCGACACGGGGACCCGTTAGTGGGCCGCGCCCCTACATCCGTCCACCGATGGTGTCATGTGCGTAACTCTTCACGCGGCACCTGTTCGTGTGCGATGGCGACCGCCCGTGTGCCAGTCAACCGTGAGCCATGCGCCCGTGGCTCAGTTCACCGTGGATCATTAAAACAGTGGGCGTGCCTCGACATTTTCGCACCGATCCCCAAATGCTCGCCGCCGTTTTGATCTCGTTCCGCAAGCAGCGCGGTATGTCCCAGGAGAAATTCGCGGCCCAGTCCAGCGTTGACCGCGCCTACGTCGGCGGGATCGAGCGCGGGGAGCGTCGGCCATCGTTCTCCGTGATCGAGAAGCTGCTGGCCGGCCTGGATGTCACGTGGGCCGAGTTCGGGACGGCGCTGGACCGCGAGGCGAAGCGACGGTAGCCACGAAGTTTCTGTAGGAGTACTCGCCGCCCGAGGCGTACCGGAGCGAGCGCTCCTTCCCCAGCACCTCACGGGCTACCGCCCCATAACTCCAACCCTCGGCCAGACGCCGCTCGATCGCGGCGACCGTGTCCTCGATCCAATCGGCCTTCCTCGTCAGCGCTCCGATCGCGTCCATGACCAGCCCGCGATGCGCATCAAAGAGTCGCTTCGGACGAAGCGCGATCACCGCGCGCAGGCTGGCGGCGTGCGCCTTGGGGTCCTCCCATGGCGCTAGCATTCGGACCTTAACGCCCAGAAAGAGATCAGCGCCGTAGAGGTGCTCCCGCTCGGCGTCCCAGACCACGTGATGATCGACCGAGTGCCCCGGCGTATGCACTATCCGGAGCGCCGGCTCGTCGAAGTCGCCCGGCCCTAGCCCCGCCGGCACGGAGCGCGGGAGCCCCCAGACGAGCAGCCGATAGAGGCCCGGCAGCCTTGCCCCTTGCAATTCGGCAACGGTCGCCGGCGCCATGCGCATGGGGATGCCGAGTCGCGCGATCACATCGACATTGCCGGCGTGGTCCTCGTGCGCATGCGTGACGATCGCGCCGCGGGGTTTGGTGGTCCCGAGCCATGCCGCGAGCTCGCGGGCCATCGACGGAAAACCCGTGTCGATGATCACACCCCGCGCCATGTAGGCGCTCACGTGGTAACCCACGGACATACTGCGGCGAGTCCACATGATGATCCGCTCGACATCGCCATACCGCTCGACTGTCAGCACGCTATGCCCTGACGCTGCCGAACTGCTCCTCGAGGAGCTCGTCGAGCGCGGCCGAGACACGATCGACCGGGATGGTATGCACGAGCGAGTCCGAGTGGAGCGCGCGCGACGGCGCGTGGTACGGCGCCCACATCCGCGTGTCGACGCGATAGAGTCCGACGATCGGCCGTGCAAACGCCGCGGCGATATGGACGATGCCCGTATCGGGCGTCAGGACGAGATCGGCCGTTGCCACTCTCGCGATGACTTCGCGCAGTGACTGGGATGAAGAACTCTGCGCGCCCGCTTCGTGGGCAACGCGAGCAATGCGGTCTGCCTGGCTCGCGATGCCGCTCACGAGCACCACGACATCGTTTCGTCTGGCCGACAGCCGGCGAAGAACAGCGACGAAGCGATCGTCCGGCCAGTCGTTACGTGGGTCGGTGACCGAGAGGTTGACGAACAGGCGAAGCCCGCGACCGAGGCTCGCCCAGTATGCGTCGGCCGCGGCGCGCTCGGCCGGCGTGATGACGAGATGCGACCGCCAGTCCGTGCCATCGAGCGGAAGACCAAATGGCTGCGCGAGCACGGCAGATTGCTCGGCGTGGTGGCGCGACCGATCCGGATCGACCGGGAGGTTGTAGAGAAAGGCGTTGCTCGTGCTCGTGAGCCCAACCCGATAGGGCGCGCGGGAGGCGAGCATGAACATGAGCGACGAGGTCGGACTCGAACGACGGATCGACATGCCATCGACGACGACGTCATAGCGCTGCCGCCTGACTTGACCGAGCAGCGCGAGTGAGGGATAGCGGTTCGTGGCCGAGCAGGCGAACGGGATGACGCGGCGCACGAACGGCAGGCCGTCGAGCACGGGCACCACCCACGTGCGGGCCAAGACGTCGATCTCCATGCCAGGATGCGCTGACGCGATTTGACGCAGCATGCCTGTGCTGAGAACCAGGTCGCCTATGACGTCATAGCGGAGCACCAGCACGCGATATGATCGCTCGTCCCAATTGGGCACGCGCGCAGGCGCCGCGGGCCCAGGCAAAAGGTGGGCGATTCCACGGTGCAATTTGTCCCGGATCCAGCGCTCGACTGAACGCATTGTCGGAAACTATCGCGGAACAGTCGTTTTATTGTACACTTTCTGCGTGCGACATCGACCCTTCTTCGAGCGCCTCGCCGCCGTTGACCCCGAGACGCCGTGGGAATGGGAGACCCTCTCGGCCGGCCTGGTCACTCTCCGGCTCGTCGACCGGCGACTGGACCGTCCCGTGGCCGAGCCCACCGCCGTCGAGATTGCCGCCGTTCGTTCGTCCGTTCGGCGTTTACCCGAGGGCCCGACTCGGCGAGTCTTGCAGGCGATCCTCGACACTATCCCCAAGGATCAACCGGTCGCCGAGAAGCTCGCCGCGTACGGCGCGGTGCTCGAGGACGAGGGCGAGTTCTATGTCGCGAGCGATGTCTACTCGTTGGCGATGGAGGCCGCGCGGACCGAGGGGGCGTTGGCGATCCTTCCGCATTGCCTCGATCGGATCGGCTTTGTCGCCCGACAGCGCGGGTTGGTCGACGACGCGCTCCGTGCGTACGAGATCGGGCGCGTGATCTCGGCCGAGATCGGCGATATCAATGGGGCGCTCAAGATCGACGTGGCGGCGGCGAACGCGTTCTTATGGAAGGGTGAGGTCGGCTTGGCGCGCGACGTGTTGGAGCAGACCGTCAAGTCGGCGCGCCGCAAGTCGCTGCCCGAGCCTCTGGCGCTCGCGCTGCATGATCTCGCCACGCTCTCGGCGCGCGAAGGGGACTACGATGGCGCGCTCGTGCTCTTCGGACAGGCGCTGGCCATCCAGACTGATCGTGCGCGGCTCATGCGGCTGTTGGGAGACCTGGGCGTCTGTGCCATGCACGTCGGGTTGTACGAGACGGCGCGCGATGCGTTTCAGTTCACGTTCGAGAATGGCGTGGCGTTTGACGCCAAGTGGACTTCGGCGATCAACATCATGGAGTTGCACGGGCTGCGGGGGGAGTGGGAGGAGTTCGATCGCTGGGTGGCGATTATCGAACCGACCGCGCTGCCGCCGGCGCTTGCTGCCGCGTTTCATCTCCACGCGGCCGAGGCCGAGCAGCGGCGCGGTAACCATGAGCGGGCCGGGGCGCTGCTCTTGATTGCCGGGGACATCGCTGATCGGCATGATCTGGCCGAGGTTCGCGATCAGGCGCGGCGGACGGAGCGCGGGCGGACGATGCGGGATGCACCGGCGCCCGCGCGCACGACAGTGCCGGACAGCGTCGCGGCCGTCGCGCTTCAGGTGCGAGCGATTACGGCGTCACGCTAGCATCGCTGACCTGAGCCGTTCCAGGTTCCGTTGATACAGTCGTGCGACGTCGGGGCGGTCGCGCTGGTGCACGCCGAGAGTGCGGCGAGCGTGGCTAGCGCTAGCAGCGTTGACAGAAGCGTCTTGCGCATGGGGCTCTCCGTTGGTGGGGAGAGCGGAGGTTAGCCAGCGCGTATAGAGCCGGTATGCGCAGGGCGACACGATGCGTGTCTGGTTTTGCACTCAACGTTGAGAGTAGTCAAGTTTGAGTGCAGCCGAGGCTGATAGTAGTGTGCGCAGCGCTTACGCGACTGCGCACCGCTCGAACGCGCGCCAGGGCGGTTTGCCCTCTTCAGGGACGCGCCAGGGGACTCGGACTCCTCAGGGCGCGCCAGACGGCTCGCGACTCTTCAGGGCGCGCCACACGGCTCGGAAACTGGCTCTTAGGCGAGCGAAGCGAAGCGTCGATCAGAACAGCGAAGCGTCGCGCAGAGCCCTAACAGCGATCAGCGATCTCGACGCGCCCGATGGCGCCGCCGACGACGGCGAGGCGCACGCAGGTGCCGGCGTGGAGCGGCGAGCCCGAGGCCTTGGTGTCGTGAAAACCCGGCGAGTTGGGTCGCAGAATGAACGTGAAGTGGGCGGCGGCGTCCCCTGATTGCACCGTGAAATGCTCAGGCACGTTGTGCGCGGGGTCGGCCACGGTGTAATCGCTGATCACACCCTGGATCGTTTGGTAGGAACCCTTGTCGAGAATGTCACGCAACTGCCCACGCGAGGCCGGTTCGTAGGTCGCCGCGATGATTCCGCCAGCGGCGACGATGAGAATGACGGCCCGCGTGATCCAGTGACGGACCGCGCCCTGCGCGCGCAGACTGCGCCGCCACCAGATGAGAGCGACGGCGCAAAAGAGGAAGGCGAGGCCGAGGCGCCAGGGCGCATACCCCGACGCGGCGACTTCGTACACGGTGTGATAAGAGGGTTGCATATCGCACCGAAATCTAACCGCACTTCGCGCGGTTAGGATTCGATCGGCTGCACCTCATGTCCGGGGAGTCGTTGGACGAACTAACTGTCCCGGATGCGAGCCAACGCGCGGGCGCGCTCGAGATTCAGTTCCGCGCCGCGCTCCTGCATCTCGACCATCGCGCGAATATCCGGCGGCAGCGGCTTCGCCAGCGCCTCGCGGTAGTGCTCGACCGCGACTTCTTCGCCGCGCACGACTTCGTCGATGATCGCCTTGTCGCTCCCGAGCGTGACGGCCGATTTGATGTTGATCCAGGTGCGATGGATCGACGCCGCGGGATGGCCGTGCTCGACCGGATCTCCGCCGAGCCGCTGCACGGCCGCGTCGAGATCGCCGAGCCCTTTCTCGATCAGATGAACGCGCGACAAGAAGACTTCTTTCGCGATCGGGCTGGTCACGCCGTCAGCCGCCGTCCTGAACCCGTCGATCCCATCCCGGCACGTCTCGATGAGATCGTTCAGCGTCGCGATCACGTCCCCAAAGGTTGTGTCTGGCATACAAAGGTTCCAATGCAAGCAGAAGACCACTCTCGCGCCGAATCGTTGCGGCCGTTATCGTGGGGCCATGATCGCCCTCCTTGTCGTGCTCATGCAGGTGACTGACTCGTCGCGCGCCGGCCTCCCCCCGAGCCCGGTCGCCACCATTGCGATGACCCCGGCGCATCCCATCGTCACCGTCGGCGATTCCCTACGGCTCAAGGCCACGCCGTTGGATGCCAACGGTCAGCCGGTGCCGAACGCCTCGGTACGCTGGTTCCCCGGCACGTTCTTCGAAGGCAAGATCGATTCGACTGGCATGCTGCGCGCCGGTTCGCCCGGCCGCTTCGTCGTCGGCATGATCGCCGTCGTTCCCGGGACCCGTCCGGGCAAGCCCACGCAAGTGGTCGCTGAGTTCGCGCCATTGCCTGCGGCCCGCATCGAACTGTCGCCCGCGGTGCATCGCTTGATGGTGGGCCAACGACTCGCCCTTCGCGCCGCGGCGTACACCAAACTCAATGATCGCCGCATGGGCGACGTCACCTGGTCGTCCAGCGACCCGCACGTCGTTCGCGTGACGAGCGACGGCCGCATTTCAGCCATCGCCCCGGGCGCCACCACAGTCACGGCCGCGAGCGGCGCCGCCCGCTCCATGCTCGAGTTGACCGTGCGGGCGAACACGATTCGCTCGGTAGAGGTGAGCGGCGTCAGCGGGCCCATACGCACCGGAGATGTCATCCACCTGCACGCCGTCGCGCGCGACGCGTCCGGCCATGAGGTCGATGGCGTGACGCCGGAGTGGACGGTTGCGCCGGGCCAGGGCGTTATCGATCCCGATGGTAGCTTCGTCCCATACGAGGCCGGCAACTATATCGTGACGGCAGCGGTTGGGGGCGCCAGCGGCGAAACCGGCGTCGTCGTGCAGCATCGCTACGTGCGCCGCGCGACCACGCTCGTCGGCCGCCAACCTATCGCGAAATTCGGCGTCTCCGAGTTCTGGCCGCATCCGAACGGCAAGAACGCATATCTGGCCACGATCGCCGATCGCCTCTATGCGCTCGACATCAGCGACCCCTCGCACCCTCGGATCACCGATTCGGTGATCGTCGACGCCCGCATCGTGAACGATGTCATGACCACGCCGGATGGCGCCTACGGTGTCATGACGCGCGAAGGGGCATCGAGTCGCCGCAACGGGATCGTGATCCTCTCGTTCGCGGATCCCGCGCATCCCAAGCCGATCGCCGAGTATACCGAGACGGTGACGGGCGGGGTGCACTCGACGTACGTGTACGCGCAGCCCAAGTTCGGCACGTTCGTCTTCCTGACCGACGACGCCACCGGCTCGATGCGCGTGATCGACCTGAATGATCCGCTGCACCCCAAGGAGGTCGCGCGTTGGGAAACGAAACGCGGCGCCGGGCGCATTCTGCATGACATCGATATCGTCGATGGCCTCGCGTACCTGTCGTACTGGAACGACGGGCTCGTGATCCTCGACGTGGGCAACGGGATCAAGGGCGGATCGCCGACCAATCCGCAGTTCGTTAGCCAGTACACATACGACCTGAACGACCTATATCGAAGCGTCGAGGCCGAGGGAGGCCCCGGCTACATTCGCGGGACGCATACGGCCTGGCGCCAGCGGAACGGGCACTATGTGTTCATCGGCGACGAGGTCTTCTCGTTCAAGCCGATCGGCATCGGTCTCCCGGGCGAGAACCTCGGCAAGGCCAACGGCCGACTCCACGTGATTGACGTCGCCGATATCGAGCACCCGCGTGAGGTGGGGTACTACGAGCCGACCGACGGCGGCGTGCACAACGTCTGGGTCGCCGGTGACACGTTGTACCTCGGCGACTATCAAGGCGGGCTTCGCGTACTCGATGTCTCGGGCGAGCTCAAGGGCGACTTGCTGGCCCAGGACCGCGAGATCGCGCACGTGTACACGGGAGATGCACAAGGGTTCGTGCCCAATGCGGCCATGACGTGGGGCGCGTTCTATCTCAACGGCAACGTGATCGCCAACGATATTTTCTCCGGCCTTTGGATCGTGAAGATCGAGCCCAAGCCTCAGGCCCCGGCCATCCAATGAGAATTGTTGCCGCGTTCCTCGTCGCCATCGCTCCGACATCATCCAAGCCTTACACGATCTACGTGGCGAGTGAATCCGGCGACATCGTCACGCGCATCGAGGTCGGCCCTGACGGCTGGCGCAAGATCAAAGAAGTGCCGGTCGGGTTGAGCCCAGCCGATGTCGCCGGACCGCACAACGTCGCCGTCTCGCCCGACGGGC
>Ga0210409_10002154_pt1 | contig 23886 bp, 24 predicted proteins | sample IncBWH17MmetaG_FD_161649 | JGI IMG/M metagenome (GOLD analysis project Ga0210409, IMG submission 161649) | Forest soil microbial communities from Barre Woods Harvard Forest LTER site, Petersham, Massachusetts, United States - Inc-BW-H-17-M | ecosystem: Environmental > Terrestrial > Soil >...
CATCCCGCGTAACATTAGCTTAGCGTAAGCAAAGCCGCCTCAACGCGCCATGGACCCGACCACCTCAACCCGCGACCTGCTCTTCACCCTGCTGCTAAAGGTCGGCGTGGCCTCCTCCATCGCCGCTCTCCTCGCGCGCTGGAACACTTTCCGCCGCGTGCTCTTTACCGAAGAACGCGACCCCGACCAAAAACTCAAACTCATGCTCTTCATGACCCCGCCGCTCATCCTCGGCGTCACCCTGCGTCTCGTCGGCTACCCCTACCGCTTCGCCGATCTCTCGCTCGAAGGCGCTTTCTTGATGGGCCTCTTGGGCGGACGCGTCGTCGGCCCCCTCGGCGGCGCCATCATCACTCTCCCCGCCCTCATCGGTCACGAATGGCTGGGCATGCCCGCGGCCGCCACCGCAGGCCTCATCGGCGGCCTCATCCGCCAAGCCATCCCTAACAAAGAAGACATCTGGAATTTTGGCCCCTTCACTTTTCTCAACATCCCCCGCGCCATCGTCCGTCTCTTGCGCCGGGCGCAACCTTCTTGGGAAATGGCCCCGCTCCTCGCTTGCGTCGGTCTCGAACTGGGCCGCGTCGCGCTCGTTTACGCCACCAAACCCAAGTGGCTCTTCGCCATCGATCCGCGATGGAACTGGTGGCTCGCTCTCACGGTCATCGCCACGCTCATGTCCGTCGCCGCGCCACTGAAAATCTGGAACAACACTCGCATCGAAATGAATCTTGAGCGCCACCAGCAACTCCTCCTCAAAGCCCGCATGGACGCGCTCTCCAGCCAGATCAATCCGCATTTCCTCTTCAATACGCTCAACACCGTCTCCGCTTTAATCCGCTTCGATCCCGACACCGCCCGCGGCGTCGTCCTCAAACTCAGCAATATTTTGCGTCGCCTGCTGCGCAAGCACGAAACCTTCGTTCCTCTCCACGAAGAACTCGAATTCATCGACGATTATCTCGACATCGAAGTCGCCCGCTTCGGTCGCGATAATCTCGAAATCATCAAGGAACTCGACGAAGACACTCTCGAAGCCTTTGTTCCCAGCATGCTCCTGCAACCCATCGTCGAAAATTGTCTCAAGCACGGCCTGGCCCCCAAAATTGAAGGCGGCAAAATCCAGCTGCGCACCTCCAACCGCGATGGCCGCCTGCATATCGAAATCGAAGACAACGGCGTCGGCATCTCCGAAGAAAAAATGCCCCACGTGTACGTCGAAGGCATCGGCCTCAGCAACGTCCGCGAACGCCTCAAAGTTTTGTACGGCGCCGACTTCAACCTCGAAATCGAAAGCCGCCCCGGCGACGGCACCACCATCCGCATCGACATCCCCGAACTAGTCTCCACCATGCAAGCCGTCGGCTAACCCATCGCCCTGCCAGCGCGAAAGCTCAATCCCGGGGCAGGGAACTGCGACAGCATCCTCCCGCTGAATCGGTTCGATATATATCTTCGAGTTTGCTCTTGACATCGTCCCGTCACTACTGTACTTTCTGTTAATACAGAAATGACTGAACACACACAAAGTCCGCCGCTCTCCCCAGCCGCTCAAAAATTCGTCCTCCATTGGGGCGAAATGGGCACTCGCTGGGGCATCAACCGTACCGTGGCTCAAATCCACGCTCTGCTCTTCGTTTCGCCGCACCCCTTACCCGCTGACGAGATCGCCGTCATCCTCGCCGTCGCGCGTTCCAACGTCAGCACCAGCCTCCGCGAACTCCAGGGCTGGCGCATCGTCCGCGTCGTCCACGTGCTGGGCGATCGCCGCGACCATTTCGATTGCACCAAAGACGTCTTCGAAATCTTTCGCATCGTCTCCGAAGAACGCAAGCGGCGCGAAATCGACCCCACCCTGAAACTCTTAGCCGAGTGCGTTCAGGAAATCAAAACTCATCCTACCAAAGACACCTACACCCTCGCGCGTCTCGAAAGCATGCTCGATTTCCTGACCGCCATGACCGGCCTCTTCGAAGAAGTGTTGCGCATGCCCGACGCCGCCCTTAAAGGTGTGGTCAAACTGCGGGGCAAAGTAATCACGCTATTAGGCACCGGCCGCAAAAAAGCCGGCTAGAAAGTTTTGGTATCGACGTTGGCCGATCCCCAGGTTCGCACTGAAACGTTCCGAGGCTCAGATGGGTACTGTAGGCTCCGGCCGGGTGCCCCAGACGCCGTATCTGCGTCTGGGGTTTTTGCCGGGTGCTGGGGTTTTGGTAATGAACGACGGCTGTTTTTTCCGGTATTTTCGATATGACCTTTCTGCCTATTTCGGTGCCCGTCCCAAAGTTTTTTTCTGACCCGTTATTTGTTTTGCATTACCGAAGGCCCTACCTATGATCTCCCTGACCTCCGAATTCACCGACACCAAATCCCGCCACGCTCGCGGTTGGCTCTTCTACGACGCCGACTGCCCCTTCTGCGTAAAAATCGTCCGTGCCGTAGCTCCAACACTACAAAAGCGCAACTTCGCGTTAGCGCCGCTACAGGATCCTCGCGTCGGCGCGTTACTCGGCCTATCTCAAACTGAATTGCTGCTGGAAATGCGTCTCCTCCTCAGCAACGGCCAACAAACCGGTGGCGCAGACGCCGCTGTAGCCCTCGCCCACGAAATCTGGTGGGCCCGCCCGCTCGTTTGGCTCTCCAAGCTCCCAGGAATGATGCAACTCTTGCGTCGCGTATACCGCTTGATCGCCGCCCACCGCAAATGTTCAGCAGCGATCGCTTGCTCCACAATCCAGCGCTCTCATTTCGCGAAACGCTAATCGTATGCAGATTTAGAGAAATTACTGATCGACGAACAAGGCGTCGAGAAGGGTAATGAACTACGCCGTGGCCACCGCAGCTGATTCCAAAACGCGCTGATAATAGCGCTCATATTGCGGAATCACGTCATTCGCGCAGAATTTCTGCTTGGCATTCAATCGCGCTGTATGCCCCATCTCGCGCCCGCGATCCGCGCGTGACAATATCTCAATCGCATACGCCCCTGCGCGTTTCACGTCGCCAGGCTCAACCAAATATCCATCCACGCCATGTTCCACAACTTCTGGCAGCCCACCGACATTCGTAGCGATCACCGGCACCTCGCACGCCATGGCCTCCAGCGCCGCCAACCCAAATGACTCCAATTGCGAAGGCAGCAAAAACAAATCCGCCAGCCCGAGCTTCTCGTACACCTGATCCTGCTTACCCAGGAAAATCACATCCTTCTGAAGCTTCTTCTTGCGAGCTAAATATTCCGCAGCGCCGCGGTCCGGCCCGTCGCCGATCAGCACCAGCTTTGCCGGCATCTTCTCGCGCACCATCGCGAATATTTCGACCGCGTCCGTCACCCGCTTCACCGGACGAAAGTTCGACAGGTGCATCAAAATCGGCTCACCATTCGGCGCCCACATAGTCCTCAACTTTGGATCATCCTTCCGTATATACAAATCGCAATTCACAAAATTCGGAATCACTTCAATCGGCCGCTTAATCTCAAAATCCCGCACCGTCTGCTGCTGCAAATAACTCGAAATCGCCGTCACCCCATCACTTTGCTCAATCGAAAATCGCGTAATGGGCAGGTAACTGCGGTTACTCCCCACCAGCGTAATGTCCGTCCCATGCAGCGTGGTGATAAACGGCAACCTCCGCGGCGCCGCCATCGACCGCGCCAGCATCGCGCTCACCGAATGCGGTATCGCGTAATGCACATGCAGCAAATCCAGTGCCTCGGCCTCAAACACTTCAAGCATCTTGGTCGCCAGCGCCAGCGTATAGGGTGGATGATCAAACAGCGGATACGACGCCACTTCCACTTCATGAAAATGAGTATGCGGATCGTTGGGATTCATGCGAATCGGCGGCGCGTAGCTAATAAAGTGCACATCGTGCCCACGCGCAGCCAATTCCGCGCCCAACTCGGTAGCCACCACTCCCGACCCGCCATACGTCGGATAACACGTAATCCCGATGCGCATCTCGATTGCACTCCTCAACCGTGTTTCGAACGCCTCGAACACACAACCGCAATCTGTTGCTAACAATAGCCTGTTAGACGCACCACCACCCATTATCGTGACATCAGTGTTATTGCACTTTTCTCAGTCCGCAGCACATGCCATTTTGCGCCGGGCCCGTTTTGTCTGGAGGAATTTAAGTCGTTGGTAGGTCGCGCACTTCAGTACGAGCAAAAACACAAAAACTCGGAGGGCGCCCCATCCTTGCGTTCTTTGCAAGGGTGGGTCTTGTATTTACAGTGTTGCCTTGGGTTCTTGCCTTAGCTCCTGAATCAACCTAACTCAAAGTGTTTCGTCGAGAATCGCCCTACTCGTCCCCGCCATGCGCCGATTCTTCTCCATCCTTATACACATACTTAATCACGCGCTTAAACACCAGTAAATTTGGGCTACCCTGTCGCGTCAACTTAATACAATCCCGGTCGTACCATTCCACCGTGCCACGCAGCACTTCGCCGTCTTCCAGCACCACCGCCATTGGCGTGTGCGATTGCATTTGCTTGACCCAATAAAAATTCTCCGCGTGGGTCAATTCGGGGGGTGCCGGTTTCTTACTCGGCGCTGGCCCGTTATTCGAAGGACGCGAAATATTCGGCTCTTTCACATCCGGAAAGCCGGGACGAAACAACCGGCGATTCACCATAACCGCTCCTATTCAACTGGGGGGTGGTTTAAGTACCTATGAGCGTATGATGCATGCCGTCTCGAACGGGTTACAGTACCCCGTAGGAAAGCAGCTCTTCAGCTTAGCCGCGCAAATTCCTTCCTCAACAGCTCTATCCGTCGCTTGATGGGCCTCCCAACTCACAAAACCAAAACCCATTAAACCGCTAGCTCTGGATCAATTTGTATTCCGGTTCATCCGCTGACAGGGACGTAACTTATCGCCACCAAAAACCAAAAAAACACGGAGGGTGCCCCACCCTCGATTTTCAAGGGTGGGTCTTTCTTTGCCTTGATCTAGTCTTGCCTTGATCTGGTCTCGGTCTTTGGATTCCGTTTACTATCTTTTTCCCGCCCAACTCGCATTTAGTTCCACATCAAACTCGGTCCGGACGGGCGGTTCACACTGAAATTTCTAGAGAGGGTGCCGCACCCTTTGTGATTTTCAAAGGGTGCGTCTTTCTTTTGCGTTTGCTCGACCCCTGCTTCTATCTTAACCTCCGACCATCATCACCCATTCATCGCCAGCGAAGCCGCCAACGCATCCAACCCCAACTGCCGATTCAAATTCCTCCGCGCCCCCGCATGCAATTCGTCCACCCCCGCAATAGCCCGCATCACCCACGCCACATCCACAATCTTGCTCAACGCCTCCAATTCCTTAGCCAACGGCTTATTCCGCAGCATCGGACTTTTGATCTTCGCGCTCAGCTCCAAAAGATCCGTAAGCAGCCCATAAAAAATCCCTAATTGCCGCTCAAACGTAGTCTCTCGGTCCTTCGCCATCGCTGCGGTATCCGCAAACAGTTGCGCAAATCCTTGCCCCTGCGCCGCGCGCATCAAAATCCTGAGCGCATCTTTGCGCCGCTGCGCGGTCATCTCCACATCCATCTCCATCGCCAGGCCCGGACTGCCCTCCGCAAGCTGCGCAGCCAGAGTAATCCCTGCGCCCTTGCGATCGGTCTTCTCTTTCAAAATGCGTTCCACATCGGCCTGCGGCAGCGGCGCGAAATGAAACTGCATGCACCGCGACACAATTGTCGGCAGCAGTGAATAGGGCGATGGCGCAATCAATATCAGCGTCGCTGACGGAGGCGGCTCCTCCAATATTTTCAAAAACACGTTAGCCACGTCCCACCGCATCGTGTCCGCGCCATCCAGAATAAAAACCCGCCGCCGTCCCATCGGCTGAAAATACGCCGCCCGTTGCACCGCGCGAATTTGCCCTACGCGCAACATCGGTCGCACCACCGGAGTTTTCAACCGCACCGGATCAGGCACCACCGCCCACACATCCGGATGCGTTTGCAAAATCAGTGGAGTCCGCTCCACCATCGCCGCGTCCGCGCTCTCCCCGCGTTCTGCCAATCCTTCCTGCACCAAACTCGTAGGATCGGCCAGCAAAGCCACCCGTTTGCAGGTGTCGCATTCCCCACAAAAATCATCCTTCATCCGTTCGCAGGTAGCCGCCTGCGCAAACATGCGCGCCAGCGTGTATTTGCCCACTCCACCCGCGCCGGTAAACAGCAGCGCATGCGGCACTCGTTCCGCACGCAATGCCCCGCGCAACGCATTCACAATGCGCTCATTGCCGACAAAATCGCTAAAGCCCATAACTACGCCTTTTCCCCATGCGCCACGGGTCCAATCACCGCTTCCACCGCCGTCAATATTTCCGCCGCAATCTCTTGCGGCACCCTCATCGCCTGCTCCTGCAAATCAAAACACTCCACACTGATCCAATGCTCGCGCTTCGCCAATTCATCGTACATGGCCGCCGCATCTTCCAGATGCCGCAAATTTTCTTCCAGCAAATCGTGTGTCGCCGCCGTATATCCCCGCGTGCTCTTCCGCCCCACCAGTTTTTGCGCCTCCAGTGGAGGCACCCGCAAATAAATCACCGCGCTTTCTCGCGGAAGCCCATAAATTCCATACTCCAGATGTTCAATCCATTTCACAAACTCCGCACGCGCTGGCGCGGCAACTCGCGCAGCCTGATGCGCCAGGTTCGATCCAACATAGCGATCCGCCAGCACAATTGTTCCCGCCGCCAGCGCCTCCACGAGCTGCTCCTTGGCCTCGAATCGGTCTCCTGCATACAGCAGGGCGGTGAGTTGCGGATCCACTTCCTCCAGCGGGCCAAATCCACCGTCCAGAAATTTCCCCACCATCGCGCCAAACCATGAATCGTAGATCGGAAATCCTGTTACAAAAGTCTCATGCCCGCGCGCCGTGAGCGCACTCTCCAGCAACTCCACCTGCGTGCGCTTCCCGCTCCCGTCAATCCCCTCAATAGCAATCAGTTTTCCGCTCGTAGTCGTCATCAAAGATGTCGGAGAAATCGTTGAAATGTTGAAAAACGTCGGCGCGCTCGCATTGCCAGCCAGTGTAACCGTGCCAGCGCCGCCCCGCAAATCACGTGCTACGATTTAAAACGGGGTGACCATCACGTTTGGGTAGGGTGCCCCAGGTTCGCAGTTGAGGCAGGAACCTGGGTCTTGCTTTTCGCTCTTCCCGTTACGGCCATAAGTCACAGAAGAGTTTCGCAATTGATCCTCAACCATGCCGCCAACCATCCGCGAAAATATTTTGCGCATTCAAGACCGTATCGCCAAAGCGCGACAAAGATCCTCGCATCCCGCGGAAGTCACTTTAATCGCCGTCTCCAAAACCCATCCCCCCGATTCCATCCGTAAAGCCTACGAAGCCGGCCTCCGCCACTTCGGCGAAAACCGCGTTCAAGAATGGGAGGGGAAGCGCCCGCAACTTGAAGACTTGTCGGCCGCCTGGCATCTCATCGGCCACCTGCAAAACAACAAATCCGCACGTGCCGCGAAAGTTTTTGACTCCATCGACTCCGTGGACGATTTCGCGCTCGCTCAGCGCCTCGATCATGCCCGAACAGAATCAAATGCCAAAGAAAAACTCCGCGTCCTCATCGAAGTCCGCGTCGAAAACGAAGCCTCCAAAACCGGCGCCGAATTTCATACCGTCCCGCAACTACTCGAAAGAATCTCCCAACTGAAAAACCTCGAAGTCGCCGGCCTGATGTGCATTCCGCCGCTTCTGGAAGATCCAGAAAAAGTCCGCCCCTATTTCCAACGCCTGCGAAAACTAAGAGACGATCTCGCCGCCTCATCCGGCCTCCCACTCCCCGTCCTCTCCATGGGCATGTCCCACGACTTCGAAATCGCCATCCAGGAAGGCGCCACAGAAGTCCGCATCGGCACCGCCATCTTCGGCACCCGCCCCAAACCGTAGCAGTTGTACCGTAATCCTCGCAGAGCATCTGTCTTCAATGGTCCATGCAAAATGTAATTCACGCCACAAACAGGGTGGCCCAGGTTCGCAGTTGAGGTTGAACCTCGGTCTTGGGTTTCTCTGGGGGTTTTCTCGGTGAGTCGCGGGTCCAAATAATCAAACCCTGCGTCAATTCGCTTTCGCCGCATTCCTATCCAAAAACACAAATTGCTCCCGCTGCTTATCCGGCGTCGCCCGCGAAGCCGCCCCCAAATGCATCACCTGATCACCGCTCTTCCGGATATATATCGGCCAAGCTCCAAGACCCGCGCCATTTGGATTCCCAGTCTTCGCAAAATTTGTCCAGTACGCTCCCATCTGTTCCGACAATTTGTAATCCTCAGGCCGCCACTTGATTTTCTTCCAATCCAGCGTCCCAAACACATATTCAATTTCCGCGGAGTGATACGCCAGCCCCGCTTCAGCCGCATGTCCCTCCGAAGCCGGCGGCACCTGATCAAACTCAAAACGGTAAATAGTCGCTCCTCCGTTCTGCAGCTGCATTTCCAACCATTTCCACGTCCCAAAAGCAGTGAAGTCCGCCGTACTCAACAAAGCCGCTGACCGTTTCACTTCTTCATCCGACCCGCCTGGAAATAGTTTCAACGCCTCCGGTGCTGCCTCCCCAAAAAGCTGTCGAATTTTTGCCACGTAATTCTCTCTGCTCACCTGTTCCGTCCCAAAAAACTGCTGATAGCTCCCCTCATCGCGATTCCATCCCGCCATCAACGGCACATGCGCTTGCTCGCCTTTCGCATAAATTTCGTAAGCCCTCGCTGGCATGAAGTATCCATCGATATCAGGCCGGAACCGCTCATTGTCATTTCCGCTTCTTGAGGCCTCCAAAAGTTTTTCTGCGCTCACCGCACGCAATTGTCCGAGCGATTTCAGTCCCAGCGATTCCGCAAACACCGCATCGCGCCGTTCACTCTCCGCCAACAGCTTCGTCCTTAAAGTTTTCCCAAAAAATGCGCCACTCTCCCCGATCGCCGCATGAATTAATCCTTTCGACAACGGCGACGCCATCAGCGCGCTCACCGCAAACGATCCCGCCGACTCTCCAAAAATGGTCACGTTGTTCGGATCGCCCCCAAACGCCGCAATATTCTCGTGCACCCATTTCAGTGCCGCCGCTTGATCCATCAACCCATAATTTCCCGAAGCATGATGCGCCGACTCCGCCGTCAATCCTGGATGCGAAAAAAATCCAAAAATCCCCAGCCGGTAATTCATGCTCACGATCACTACGCCCTTGTGCGCCAGGTGCTCGCCATCCTGTCTCGGCTCCGAAGTCGCGCCCGCCTGAAATCCTCCGCCGTAAATCCACACCATCACCGGCAGCTTCGTCTTCGCCGAAGTCCCCGGCGTCCACACATTCAGATACAAGCAATCCTCGCTAGGTCCCGCATCGCGAAACACCATGTCCTCATAAATTCGCGCCTGCATGCACCGCGCGCCAAACTCTGTTGCTTTCCTCACGCCCTTCCAGGCGCTAACTGGCAGCGGCTCTTTCCAGCGCAACTCCCCGACCGGCGGAGCCGCAAACGGTATGCCCTTAAAAATCACCACCTTCCCATCCGCGCTTTTACTTCCCGCCACCAGTCCCGCTTCCGTGCGCACCTGCACCTGCGCGCCAAGCGAACCAACGCCAAACAACACCGCCGCAGCCACTGCGATACCTCGTTTCGCGAGCATATTCATCATTGTTGTCCCGGTTGGTCTCACGTCATTTCTGTCTGTAGCGCCCTCGCATTTGTAAATTGCGAACCCTGCCGCACTGATCAAATCCAAATCTCACCGAGAACCGTATAACACGGTGGGCCGTCTAACCCGAAGAATTTACATCTACGATCTTGACGGGCTGGTTGGCATACCAGAAAATTTAGTGGTTTGGCGTTCACAATATGCGCGAAACAAAGCAATTGCACGCAGCATCCAAAAATCCACCGTTCTTCCGCGGTTCCGCCGCCGGCCCCACTGATTCAAGAATCAAATCGGCCTCATCAAATTTTCAGTGGCAACGGAAGCCTTATGGGGGTAACGTATCCCCCAGTTTTAGCTCGCAACCTGGCGCCTCCAGCCTCGCGCCGATTCAGAGCGGTTTACAATTTTCGGCCGAAGCTCGCTCGCACTCGGCTCACAGATCTTCATGGCAGCTGTTCTGCCTGAGGGATGCAGTTAAATCTCAAATCGATGGGGGTTGTTCAGCATATGACTAAGTCCAATAAGTTTCTCATCACGGGCGCGGCTGTCGCGGGCTTGCTCGCCGGCACCAGCGCAAGCATCAAGGCGTCCAATCTGTTGCCTGGCGTCAAGTCTGCTATGACCGCTCAGGATGACAGTGCCGACAAGGCCTCCAGCAAAAAGGTGAAAGAAAAGCACGCCTGTAAAGGCCAAAACTCCTGCAAGGGTAAGGGCGGTTGCAAGTCCAGCGACAACGGCTGCAAAGGCAAGAACTCCTGCAAGGGCAAGGGCGGCTGCGCCACCGACGGCTCCAAGATGCCGGACGAGAAGCCCTAAACCACTACCGACACTCTTCCGTGTGATAGAGGGCCGGTCCATCTTCACCGGCCCTCTATCCGCTTTTTCTTATCTCTGTATCTAAATCTGCCTTCGTGAATCTGATTTATCCTGGAGTTTCGTATGGGTACCAACCGCTTTAACAATTTCACCGAGTACGGCATCGGCATCGGCCTGCGCCAGCCGCACTACGATCACATTTTATCTCGCAAGCCGGTCGTCGACTGGTTTGAGATCATTTCAGAAAATTTCATGATTGATGGCGGCCGCCCTCTGCAAATCCTCGATCAAATCCTCGAGCAATACAAAGTCGTGCAGCACGGCGTCTCCATGTATTTCGGCTCCGCGGAAAAGCCCAATCGCGAGCATCTCCGCCGCTTGAAAGAACTGGTCAAGCGCACCAAGACCCCTTGGCTCTCCGATCATCTTTGCTGGGGCAGCGTCGACGGCCGCTACACTCACGACCTTCTCCCCATGCCCTACACTTTTGAAGCCGCCAAGCTCACCGCGCAGAAAGTCCGCGAGGTCCGCGACTATCTCGAAGTCCCCATCGCCGTGGAAAACGTCAGCAGCTACGCCGAATATCACGTCTCCGAAATGACTGAGTGGGAATTTCTGAACGAAGTAGTCGAGCGCGCCGATTGCGGCATTCTGCTCGACGTAAATAATATTTACGTCTCATCGCAAAATCACAGCTTCGATCCTTTTACTTACGTAAACAACGTCCCCGCCGAGCGCGTCGCGCAAATCCACATTGCCGGCCACTCCAAGTACCGCAAATATATTCTCGACACTCACGATCATCCGGTCATCGATCCGGTTTGGAAATTGTACGAGCGCGCCATTCAGCGCGCCGGCCATACCGCAACGCTGCTCGAATGGGATGACAGCATCCCCAGCTTCAAAGAAGTCCATAACGAAGCGCTCAAGGCCAATCGCTTTCTGGCCGTCACCGCGCTGGCCACCGCCGTATGAAGCTGCTCGAACTCCAGCGCACCATGGCCCGCGCGGTCATGCAGCCGCTCACCTTCACCGAGCGCATGCAGCGAACCGCTCCCGACGGCCAGCCCATGCGAGCTTATGCCGCGCGCTTCATCAAGCCCAACGATCGCCTCACTTCCTTCGAGCGCCTCGAAATTTACAATCGCCAATACTGGTTTCGCCTGCTCTCCAGCATGGTCGAGGATTTTCCCGGCCTGCGCGCCGTTCTCGGTGCTGCGCGCTTTGAAGCCATGTCCAAGGCCTACATCACCGATTGCCCTTCGCGCAGCTTCACGCTTCGCGATCTCGGCTCGCAACTCGAATCATGGCTGCACCAACACCCGCGCTGGGCAGGGAAGAAGCAAGCCTTGGCTCTCGACATCGTCAAACTCGAGTGGGCCGAAATTGAAGCCTTCGACGGTAAAGCCGAGCCGCCCCTGCGTCCTGAAGATTTGGCCGCTAACAGTGGCGCGAATCTCCGTCTCCGTCTTCAGCCCTACATCCAATTATTGAGTCTTCGCTACCCAGTCGACGATCTTCTGCTCGAGATAAAAAACAACCTTGAAGAAAACGAGGTGGCCAGCAACGCCTTCCAGGAACGCCGCAAAAGCAAGCGCGTGCAAACCGTTGCAAAACTAAAGCCCGCCGCCATTGCGCTCGCCGTCCACCGTATCGACAACAGCGTCTATTTCCGCCGTTTGGAACCCGAAGAATTCGCGCTCTTGACGGAACTAAAGCAGGGAAGAACGCTGCAGAACGCCGTTGCCCACGCCTTTATCGAAACCAGAATCCCGCCGCAGGACTTGCCCGCTTTAGTTCAACGCTGGTTCCACAACTGGGCCGCCCTCGGCTGGTTTTGCCAACCCAACCAGAAAACTGAAACTTCTCCTCGGCCTACGAATCCTATGAATCGAAATCCAACTGGCGCAGGGCGAAAACGAAAAAGCGGTTAGCCCCAACTGAAAAGAGCGTCCCAATCAAGCTATGAACGATCTCCTTCTTCGCCTCAAAAAACTCTACAACTTATTTTTCTACTACGTAGCCTTCGGCCAATCACCTTTTCTCCTTTTCGTCCGCCTTTATTGGGGCTACCAACTCATCCAAAGCGGCTGGGGCAAGCTCCATCATCTCGATAAAGTCACCGAATTTTTCACCAGCCTCAATCTACCGATGCCCGCGCAAACCGCCGTAGCCATTTCCTGTCTTGAATTCTTCGGCGGCATCTTTCTAGCTATCGGCCTGCTCTCCCGCCTCACTTCTCTCGCGCTTACCATCAACCTGATCGTCGCCTACATCACTGCCGACCGCGAAGCGCTCTTCTCCATTTTCTCCGACCCCGATAAATTTTACGCCGCGGCCCCATACACCTTTCTCGTCGCATCCGTCATCGTATTATTGTTTGGCCCGGGAAAAGTCGCAGTGGACACCTTGCTGAACCGTTGGTTTTCCACCTCGCCCGGAGAAAAAAAACCTCCTCTGGCCTGGTGACCAAGCCTTCGCCTGAGAAAATCTCCTTGGGGTACGCATGCGCCAAGCTGTACTCTCACGTTTCCAAATCTTCGTTGTACTCTTGGCTTTGCTCGCAACATCTTGTTCCCTCGGTGCTCGCGCGCCCCAAATGACTTCCACTCTCATCGTCGGCGGTTCGCACATCGACATCACCGTCGACGACGGCAAGCTCAACGTTCCTCAAGCCGACATGATCGCCTGGATTCAAGTTGCCGCGGAATCTGTGGCTGGCTACTACGGTCGCTTTCCCGTTCCGCATCTGACCTTGCGCATCATGCCGTTCTCCGGCCGCGGCGTTCGCCACGGCATGACTTTTGGTATGCGCGGCGGCTTCATAAAAATTGGTCTCGGCAGCGATACCCCCAAAGCCGAATTAATGAATGACTGGATGTTGACTCACGAAATGATCCACCTGGCTTTTCCCTCCGTCGCCGATGAGCATCACTGGATCGAAGAAGGAATCTCCACGTACGTCGAGCCTATCGCGCGCATTCGCGCCAGCCACATGAAGGAAGAACAAATGTGGACCGACCTCATCCGCGACATGCCCAAAGGTCAGCCGCAAGCTGGTGACCAAGGCCTCGATCGCACCCACACTTGGGGCCGCACTTACTGGGGAGGCGCGCTATTTTGTTTTGACGCCGACGTCGAAATCCGGCGCCAAACCCAAAACAAAAAAGGCTTGCAGGACGCTTTGCGCGGTATCCTCGACGCCGGCGGCAACATCACCGAAGATTGGGAACTCACCAAAGCTCTCAAAGTAGGCGACCAGGCGACAGGCACCACAGTCCTCACCGATCTCTACAATCAAATGAAAGACAAACCGGTAAGCGTCGACCTCCAGGAAAAATGGAAGCAATTAGGTATTGAATGGGATGGCTCCGCTGTCCGCCTCCGCGATGATGCTCCCGAGGCCGCCATCCGCCGCGCCATCACTGAAGCTGCTTCGCCCGCGAGTCCGGCCGCCGACGCCAGCGTTCACTACGCGGGCAATGCCATCGCCGTCATGGCCGGCCGCAAATCCTCATAATATTCTTGGCCTCAGATGGAAGATCTGTTTTTCGCGGCGATAAAACCCCGGAGGGTGCCCCAGGTTCGCAGTTGAGTTATGAACCTGGGTCTTTCTTTTTCGCGCCCAAAACTGCATCAGTCAACTATCTTCACCGTCAAAATCGCGAACTGGATAATTACCTACCGTTCGTCAGGAAAAACAGGCAGCACCAGCGTATTCACCGTCGCTGGATCGTCCCGCAACTTGATATAAAGCAGCGTCCCATTTGGTCGCGGCACGCTCAGCGTCGACTCCATAAATCCCGCCGGCACCGGACTCGTATGCGTAAATTGCGGATCCGAGGCCACCGAATCAATCAAAAATAAATTCGTCCCGCTCAACTTACACTGCTTATCCGGACTATCCGGGCAGCGAATTTCTTTGAGTGTGGGCAATCGCACTAAATTCGCCAGCGGCAGCCAATCGCCCTTTGCTCCATCAGCATCCACAGGGCGAAACCGCAGCGGACCAAACGCCGACGCCCCAAAACTCTTTAAGGGATCAAGCGTCGCCAGCACATTCTCCGAATCCTGCATCACCAGGTTCCCGTCGGCCACGCTCAGCGAAACATGGAACGCCTCATCCGCAGTGGCCACTTCAATCTTCTCCGCGTGCGAAAACTTTTCAGGAATCACTGCTTTCAAGAAGAAAGCTAACCGCCCATCCTGAGGCAACTCATCCGCACTCCCGAAACGCAGCGCCGTAGGCGTCGCCCCCGGCTGCACATTTTTGCTGAGCAGCGTCACCTTCGGCCGCGCCGCCTCCACGGTGGTCTGCAGGTCCAGCACTCGCGCATCTTTCAACGCCACGTGCGCTACCACTTTTTCTTCCGGCAGCAACGTATTTGCCAGTGTCGCCGTTGCAGCGGACAAACGTAACTCATCCTTCTCGTTTGCACGCGACAATTTCGCCGGCGAAAACTTCACGCCCTTCAACTCCACGCTGTCCACTTCATCCAACCGCGTCCCGCGCAACACCCCTTGCTGGTCCCCGGAATTAATCGTGAAGCGTTCCAGATGCGCTGCCTCCGAATAAGTGTGCAGCGACACCTCATCGCTTTTCGCCAAACCAAATTGCTTCACGGACATCGTCACCGCGCCCGGCGTTTCGTCTTTCAATCCCACGCCGACTTCTAGCGTATCGGGGCGCAAAACTTTAAAGCTTGTTTTCAATTCCACTCCCTTGTCGTTTTTAAAACTGACTTTCTCCACACACACCGCGCATCCCGACTGCACATGCAGCACATCATCGCGTCCCACAACCAATGCGCTCTGTTCCGCGGCCGCAACGTTCCACTTGGCGTTGCGCGCGCTCTTCAAATCAAATCGCGGCCCCTCGTACGTTTCAAATCCCCACCACCCACGCAGAGTCCCGGTAACTTCCGGTTCCAACGCGCGCCCTTCCAGTTCCTTCACATCAACCAAAAATCCGCCATGCACAGCATCCGCAAAGGCCGGCAATCTCACTTCCGCGCCAGTTTTATCCTTAAACTCCAACACAAAGTGATGTCCAATATCCGTAGAAAAAACCAGCGGCGCGCCCTCCACTGCCAATACCAGCGAAGGTTTCTCCAGACACAAAACTTCGCCCGCATGTACCGGCCGCAGCGGCGGCAATTGCACCGCCTCCACTGCAGGCAATCCCACCACCAGCACCGATTTCGGTTTGCGAAACGACGGCGGATTATTCAGCCGCAAATTTAATTGTTCCAGTTTCGGCAGCGCCAGTGACGGAAAATATTGATAATCGGGAGTGTGAAAACTTTCCATGAGTCTTGCCAGGTCCACAATCGCCCCGACGTACGGGCTGTAAGTTCCGCCGCCCGCCAAAGAAGTGGTGCTCACTGCGCCAATCAAATCCGTGGATGGCCCGGAGGTAAGCGCTGCCACCATCGATTGACTATGTCCATCATCCAAAACTTTTTGGTCGCTGTTTTGCATCAGGCACGAGGGCTGCTGCTCGAGCGGCTTATCGAAGCACTGCATTTCCAACTTGATATTCAGCGTCCGCGCCAACAGCACCGAGCGATCATGCAATTCTTTCGCGTCCATTCCCTCGCTTTCGCGCACTTCGGTCATATATCGATCCAGTCGTGAACGATCCAAGCTAGCTTGATTCAAATCCTGCGACGCACGGACGAACAACCCCGGCTTCCCTCGCACGGTCGCTCGCAGTGATCCATAATCGCCTCCCGTTTCTGGTGCGAGAAACAACAGCGCCTGTTGGGCACCCTGCGGCACCGTCACAAAAAACCCCTCTTCGCGAACTTGCTTATTCCATGCCTCCGCTTTGGTGAACCAGTTTTCCGGCGGTGGATTAGTAGCGCCGCGCAAAAAAGCCACGACCACAAGGAAATGCACCGACTGCGAATCAGGAAAATCAGGATGAATCCACAACCGGTCACCCGCCTGCAAATTCGGCACATTCGCGATGGGCAACGTCTTTCCTGCGCGCATCACCTTCATCTCTACGCGCGGTCCGGACAAATCAAACGCCGGCGCCGCGTCCGCCCGTACACTGCGCGCCGCAAAAAATGTCACGCCCAACACTGCCGCCAGCGCTATTGTCAACACGCTGCATCCGGCCCGCCGCTTACTTACCCGCCAAAAATTATCCCGCATCATTTTCCAAATCTTCATTAACATTAGGCTCCCGCAATAGAATAAATGGGCGATACCTCAACCTTACTCCACGCCCGAATTTCAGTGCGCTTTAGTTTGTCGATTTTGCCACCGGGCTGGACGCGCGGCGTACAACGCTATGTTTATTGTGATGCACTCAACCGTAAACGAGGCGTTTTTTAATCCTCGTTGGCTTTCCTAAACAACAACAGTCTTTCCTGTTCACTCAAGGCTCGAACTTCGCCCTTCGGGAGATCCCCCAACTTCAGCTCCCCAATCGCCACCCGAATCAATCTCAAGACTTCTATACCTATTGTCTCAAACATCCGGCGAATATGCCTATTGCGTCCTTCATCCAAGACAATCTCCACCCAACAATTGCGCTCACCAGACCGTATCACGCCGGCGCGTTTCACGCCCAAAAACTCTCCGTCCTTCACCGTAAATCCCCTTTTCAGCTTTTCAATCATTTCTGGCGTCGCTTGCCTGGCGATTTGCACGTGGTAAATCTTGTCGACGTCCGTATCCGGCGCGGTAATCTTTGCTGCCCATTCGGAATCATTGGTGATCAAGAGAAGGCCTTCGCTCGCCTTGTCGAGTCTCCCGACAGGAGCCACCCAATTCAAAGAACCATCATTATATTTGTCTAGAAACGAATAAATCGTTTCGCGGCCACGCTCGTCGCTGGCAGTAGTTACCACCCCGCGAGGCTTGTTCAACATCAAATAAATCTTCTCCGCTTTTTTAATTTCGTGACCATCAATCTCAATGCGGTCTTTGCCCAGATGTACCGGCGCTTCTACATTTGTTTTAACAGCGCCGTTAATGCGCACCCGGCCCGCGCGAATGGCGTCCTCGGCACGGCTGCGAGAGCAATAGCCCATCTTGGAAATCGCGCGCGCCAATCCAACATTGCGCTGTTGGCGAGGCGGGTCACTGAAATTTACAGCAGTGGTTTTAGGAGTCGCAGAATTCGCGCGCCCGATCTGTGATTTTGTCGGGCCCGATTTTCTGTGCCGTGTCATCGCTAGGAAATACTAAAGCGGCCGCCGAAATCGATCTAGCCCACTCAGTTATTTTTCTTGTCGGGCGCCGCTGCAGAGGCTTCGCGCTTCACTTCACCGTAACGAGCAGCTAACCAGGAACGCGCCTCTTCCGGATGATAACTAAATGGCCCCATGCCTCCGCGATAAGCGATTCGTCCCTGTTCGATAATGTAAATGCGCTCTGGCCACGCCGCGTACGCATCATTTGCGGCATTACTCATATCGTCGATTCCAAATTGCGTGGGATAGTTGAAGCGCTTCACGAAATCATTGGCAATCGCTACGCGCTGTTCCAACGTCTTCGGCTGCGCGTAACAAACATCTTCCTTCACGTTGGACTTCATCTGCCATTCGTCGGTGGGATGCGCTTCGCGCACATATACGGTCAGAAAGTCCGCGTGATCCTTATAGTCTTTGTAAATTTGCACGACGTCGCCAACCTGGCGCCGGAATGGCGGTCAAGTGTAGCTGCCAAAAACGATCACTAACGGACGCGCACCGGTGCGCTCTCGAATATGAAAGCGGCTGCTGCCGTCGAGTGCCAGCAGGGAAGCATCAGGGGCGGAGTCGCCCACGCGCAGCGTGCCACGATGCATGTGCGGCAGCGCGTAACGCACCATTCCATACGCGCCGCGGATGCCACCGGCCATCACCGAAAGCCCAATCACGACGCCCAGAATGAGGAGTACCACAACAGCGCCAATCCATTTCAACAATTTTCTTCCTCCCGATTCACTTATCACTGAATTTCGGAACAGGAAATTTAATCGGACCGCGCCCATCATCGTCCAACAATTTCTCGCGAACCTTTTTGTATCGCGCGAGGGCTTTCTCGATCACCGTGATCGCCGCGTATGCCGGACGAATATCTTCTACCTGCACGGTCTTGCCTTCCAGTTGTTTGTAGTCCGAGAAAAATCTTTTCAGCACCAGCAAGCGGTGTGGAGGCAAGTCCCGCGCTTCAACGTAACTGTTGAACTCCGGGTCGCCAGTGGCTACCGCGATGACTTTGTCGTCGCTTGCGCCGGAATCTACCATGGTCATCAATCCGATAGCGCGCGCCTGAATTAACGCCAGCGGCTGTACTGCTTCCTGACAGAGGACCAGCACATCCAGCGGATCATCATCTTCCGCGAAAGTTTGCGGAATGAAACCGTAGTTGGCGGGATAATACACCGCCGAATGGATGATGCGATCGACGCGCAGCATGCCACTGGTTTTATCGAGCTCGTACTTTACATTGGAGCCTAGCGGGATTTCGATTACCGCTTGAAAATCTCGGGGGAGATCGTCGCCCGGTGAAACGTCATGCCATGCATGCAACATAAAAGTCCTCTTTCATCGCAAACTCATTCGCTGTCATTTCTAATAACTCCAACCCCAAGACCCAGGCTACAAATCGAGCCTGGGGCACCCTCCGCGTTAATGCGATTTCTGCTTCAGGCGCGTGCTTTGTCGATCATTTCTTCCCAGATGCCTTTGCTCTTCAGAATTAATTCTACTACTTCGCGGGCGGCGCCTTTGCCGCCGATGGCGCGCGTTACGTGATGGGCTACGCGTTTCACTTCTGGTGCCGCGTCACCAACAGCTACCGCCAAGCCGACGCGGCGCATGATGGTGATATCGGGCAAATCGTCACCGAGATAAGCCACCATCGCTTCACTTGCGCCGGTTTTCTTGAGAATTTCTTCATACGCTGCGATCTTCTGCGCCTGATGTTCATAGACAAATTCGATTTTCAGCTCTTGCGCACGGCGCTGCAATGCCGCGCTTCCGCGCCCAGTAATCACGCCGGTACGAATTCCCGCCGTATGCGCAAGACTTAGCCCCTGTCCATCATGCGCGTCAAACGTTTTGATTTCTTGGGCTGAGCCATCCGGCAGCGAAAGCAGTGTCACTCCGCCATTGGTGATGGTTCCATCCACATCCATCAGAAACACGGAAATCTGCTTCGCACGTTTTGCTACTTTTGATGTTATTCGCGCCGCGATTCTCTTCGCCACTTTAGGCAATTAAATTTCCTCCGCCGATTGTCATGCAAAAAATGCTTACATCAACTCCAAAGTCCACAAATCATGCAAATGCACGACACCCAAAACTGCTTTTACTTCATCCACCACCACAATCGAAGTAATCTTGCGTTTCTCCATCAAATTCAGAGCCTCGCTGGCCAACACATGCGGGCCGATTGTTTGCGCTCCGCGGGTCATGCAGTCTCCAGCACGCATTTCCAGCGTGGCGCCGCGATGCTTTTCCATCAAGCGCCGCAAATCCCCGTCGGTCAAAATCCCTGCCAGCCTCCCGTCCGGCTCTGTTACGGTGGTCATGCCGAGACCCTTCTTACTCATTTCATGAAACACATCGGGCATCATCGTTTCGGGAGATACGTGTGGCAACGCATCGCCCGCGTGCATCAAATGTTCCACGCGGAGGAGCTTGTTGCCCAATCGCCCTGCGGGATGCAACGCTGCGAAATCATCAGGCTGAAATCCGCGCCGCTCCAAAAGCGCGACTGCGAGCGCATCGCCAACCGCCATCGCGACGGTAGTGCTCGCCGTGGGCGCAAGATTCAGAGAGCAGGCTTCTTCTTTCACGCTGACGTCCAACACTACGTCGCTTGCTTGCGCCAGCGTCGAGTCAGTTTTTCCCGTCAAAGTGACCAGCGAAATTTCCAGGCGTTTCAATGCCTCCAGCAGCCGTATAATTTCTTCTGTCTCTCCGCTGTAGGAAACTGCCAGCAGCGCGTCGCCGCGTGCCAGCATACCCAGATCTCCGTGAAGCGCTTCCGCGGGATGCAAAAAAAACGATGGTGTGCCGGTGCTCGAGAATGTTGCGGAGATCTTTCGTCCGATCAATCCGGACTTACCCATGCCGCTGACCACCACGCGGCCTTTGCACGCAAACAACACATCGACAGCGCGCTCAAAGCTGCCATCCAGGCGCGCCAGAACATCCTGAATTGCCTGCGCCTCGATTCTGAGCACGCGGCGCGCGCAATCGAGACTCATCGCGGGCTCCAGCTGCGCACTAATTCAGCAACTTGCTTCAAGCGCTTCAGCAAGGAAGGCAGCTGCGCAAGCGGAAGGGCGTTTGGGCCATCCGAAAGCGCGGCGCTAGGATTGTCGTGGGTCTCCAGAAAAATTCCGTCTACGCCTGCGGCTACTCCGGCACGCGCTAATATCTCGATGAATTCCGGCTGCCCGCCGCTGGCGTGGCCTTGCCCGCCGGGCAACTGCACTGAATGGGTCACGTCGTAGACTACCGGGTAGCCAAGTTTTTGCATGACGGGGAAGGAGCGCATATCCACGACTAAATTGTTGTAGCCAAACGATGCGCCACGCTCGGTCAAAATAATTTGTACATTTCCTGCGGCGGCGATTTTCTCGACGACGTTGTTCATGTCCCAAGGGGAAAGAAACTGAGCTTTTTTTACGTTGATGATCCGGCCGGTTTTTGCGGCGGCGACCAGCAAATCAGTTTGGCGAGACAAGAATGCGGGGATCTGAAGTATGTCGCACACTTCCGCAGCCGGCGCGGCTTGGGCGCTTTCATGAATATCGGTTAGGACTGGGAGGGCGAAGTCCTTTTTTATTTTTTTCAGAATGCGCAAGCCTTCCGCGAGTCCGGGGCCGCGAAACGATTTGAACGACGAGCGATTGGCTTTGTCGTAGGAGGCTTTGAAGATGTATGACACAGCGCAATCGGCGGCGATGCGCGCGATTTTTTCGGCCATGCCGCATGCGTGCGACTCACTCTCGATCACGCAGGGGCCGGCAATCAAAAACAGCGGATTGGCAGCGCCCAACCGCAGTGAGCCTAATGCAATTTCATGCGGCGGATGCGGGCTCATGCGCCCCACAGAATTTCAGTAATTCGCGTCATGCGGAACACTGAAGATAACACGAAGGCTGCAGTCAGTGCCGCGTGTGCCGCATTCATCCGGACGGGCGGTTGCGTTGCTTGCGGAGTGTTATGGATCGGTGGTCCAGCCCCATGGGGGTGGGGATCCGGTTATGGGCCAATTTACAGTTGTAGGCACTCTTACCTGGTAGCGTTTTTTGCCTGGGGGTTGGTTTGCGGGTTCACTTGGAGGTTTGCCTGGTGCGGGCTCGAGTGATTTCAATAGTTCGACGGGCGGGTTGGTAGCGGTTGGGCCGATGGCAGGTGGATTTGGTTTCGTCGAAATTTGCGGAGTCGGGGTTGTTGGAGTTGCCGGTGGTGGCGGGGTTAAGACGACGGCAGTGGTTGGTGATGGGTGAGTCGGAGATTGGGGCGATGGCTGGGCGGCGGGTGGCGGGACAGACTTGTGCGTGACTACCGGCTTATCGGTGAGCGCGGGTTTGTTGGTGGGCGTGGGAGCGGCTGCCTTCAGCGCAGGAGGGGGCAGGGATTTGGGTTTTGCTCGTTCGGCCATTTGAGCGGCGGACATCGGAGTACCAGCTTGGGGACAGGGGTCGTTGTATTGGGCCGGGAGGGTGCGGAGGAGAAGGCTGGTGAGATAGCCGAGGACTGCGGCGCGGCGAGGCGAGGAGAGATGAGGTCGGCTGCCAATAGAGTGTAGAGACGCTGCAGGGAGTCGTGGATTCCTTGAGCGTTCTGGAAGTTACAAGAGCGATTCAGGAGCTGGAAGGCGAAATCATCGGGGCCATTCGGGCAAGCCAGCAAGTGGCGATGACAGAACATCTCTCGCGGCTCGACAACCCAATTGCGGCATTGGCGACCAGCGTCAGAGAGATGGTGGCAGCGATGGTGGCCGGGAACGGATTTTTTGGATGCAGGCTTCATTTTTTGTCCTTATGTGGAGGCTGGGGGTACCCGAGTCTGTGTGGCAACTCGTCTTGACGCTGCTCGTATACTGCCGGGAGAGGAGGAGCGCCGGATGGCCAATTTTCTGGAGTACAATCCTGAGCAAGCCTATTTGCTGCCACCGACCGTAAAAGAAGTTTTGGGGTCGGATCATCTGTGCTTTTTCGTGCATCATGCGGTGGAAAAGCTGGACTTGCGGGAGCTGGAACCTGGCTATAGCGACGAAGGGCATCCGGCCTATCATCCGGCGCTGCTGCTGAAGGTGTGGCTGTACGCCTACGCGCTGGGGGTGACCAGTTCCCGGCGCTTGGAGCAGCGCATTCGGGAAGATTTGGCGTTTCGCTATTTGGCGGGAGGGGCGCAGCCGGATTTTTGGGCGCTGAACGAGTTTCGCAAGCGACACGGACGAGCGATGAATGACGTCTTCACGCAGGTGGTGGAACTGGCGCGCTCGTTGGGGTTGGGGAAGTTGGGGCACGTAGCCATCGATTCCACGCGCATTGCAGCCAACGCGTCGACGAGCGCCACGGATAGCCTGGAGAAGCTGCGCGCAGAACGAGCCAAAATCCGCAAGAACGTTCGGCGGTGGCAGCAACAGTGTGCCAGCGAAGACCCGAATGAAGGAGCCGGTCTGGAGGTGGCGCGCGCCGCGATAGAGAAGCTAGAAGGGCAGCTTCGCGCGATCCCAGCACGGCTCGAGCGGCTGAAGAAGTCCGGAATGCGGAAGCTTTCGCGCACCGACGAGGAGAGCCGCTTTCTGCCGGACCGCCGAGGATTCACGCTGGGTTACACCGCGACGCTGGCGGTGAGCGACGATCATTTGATCGTGGCCCAACAGGTCAGCCGAGAATTGAACGACAATGGGTTGCTGGTGCCGATGGTGGACAGGGTGCAGCGGGAGTGTGGCGAGCAGCCCGGCCAAGTCAGCGCCGACAGCGGCTTTTTCTCTTTGCACAATCTGGAAGTGATGGAGAAGCGCGGCATCGATGCGTACGTACCGGACAGCAACATGGCAAGCGTTTTGCATCATGGCGGAATCCTGAAACAACCTACGCATCACGCGGCCCTTCTTCGCATGCGCAGCAAGTTAGCTTCGACGACTGGACGCGCGTTGTACCGACGGCGGAAAGCGCTGGCGGAACCGGTCATAGGAATTTTGAAAGAGCAGCGGGGGCTGCGGCGATTCCGGATGCGCGGCCTTGGGAAAGTAGCCGCGGAGTTTGCGCTGGCGACGACCGCGTTGAACCTGACACGCATGTGGCGGCTCAGCCCCCGCTGAGAATACTCCGCGCTGAGGAAACCCAGACCGCGCAGTCGGAATGACTGTTGGTGGTGTACTGCGACGATTATGGGTTATTTTACTGCTTAGATACAGTAAACACTAATAA
>Ga0210409_10002156_pt1 | contig 23856 bp, 22 predicted proteins | sample IncBWH17MmetaG_FD_161649 | JGI IMG/M metagenome (GOLD analysis project Ga0210409, IMG submission 161649) | Forest soil microbial communities from Barre Woods Harvard Forest LTER site, Petersham, Massachusetts, United States - Inc-BW-H-17-M | ecosystem: Environmental > Terrestrial > Soil >...
GTCGATCCAACCGCGCTGGGCATTCGCGCGGTCATCTGCGGCCATTCGCATAAGCCCCTGATCGACGAGCGGGCGGGGATCCTTTACATCAATCCCGGCAGCTGCGGACCCAAACGATTCAAGCTGCCGGTTTCGGTCGGCGAGCTGCTGGTCGAAGGCGAAAATGTCCGCGCGCGGATTGTCGAGCTTAGCGCTTGAGCGCTCAATATCCGGGTTGCGTGGTTCCCTTGCCCGGCGTGATGAACCGATACACCAGAGCACCGATGGCACCGCCCAACAGCGGCGCCGCCCAAAACAGCCACAATTGGCTTAGCGCCCACCCCTGTATGAACACCGCGGGCCCGGTGCTGCGCGCCGGATTCACCGATGTGTTGGTGACGGGAATGCTGATCAAATGGATCAGTGTCAGCGCAAGGCCAATGGCCAGGGGCGCGAAGCCGGCCGGGACTTTTTTATCGGTAGCTCCCATGATGACGAACAGAAAAATTGCAGTCATCACCAGCTCGCAGACAAACCCGGCCATCATGCTGTAATGCCCCGGGGAGTGATCGCCGAAACCATTGGCGGCGAGACCGCCGGCGAGAGGGTCGATGCCATTGCCGGCGGCGATGAATACCAGAACCTGCGCCGCGCTTATGGCGCCCAGAACCTGCACGATCCAGTAGGGCAGCAAATCCTTGACCGGGTGGCGCCCGCCGATTACCAGGCCGAACGTCACGGCGGGATTCAAATGACAGCCGGAAACGTCGCCGATGGTGTAGGCCATGGTCAGCACCGTGAGTCCGAAGGCCAATGAAACCCCGAGCAGTCCAATTCCAACGTGGGGAAAAGCAGCGGCAAGAACGGCGCTCCCGCAACCTCCCAAAACCAGCCAGAAGGTGCCGATGAACTCTGCCGCAAGCTTCCTCAGTAAGGGCATGGACGACTCCTGTCGTTGTTTATTTTTGGGTCCACCGCGACGCGGGTAGAAAATAACAGAAAGCGATGGGGCAGGAAATCTGCGAGCACGTGCTCATTTAGCGATATACATTGCAAGATGGGTGTGAATAGGTAGCTTCAACCCCTTGATTTCGCTAAGCTCGCGTCAATGAATTCGGCACCAGAAGGTCTTCGCATAGAAAAGGTCCACGTATGGCGCGGCGAGCGTCATGTGCTCAAGGGATTGAGTTTGGAGGTGCAGCCGCGCGAATTGCTGCATGTCTCGGGCCCCAACGGCACCGGAAAAACCACATTGCTGCGCGTCGCCAGCGGTTTGCTGCGTCCGGAGCAGGGGACGGTGAGCTGGATGGGCCGGTCCATATCCAGTTCTCCGGGGCAATACCAGGCTGTCATGGCCTATTGCGCGCACGAGCCGGCGCTGAAAAATGATCTCACCGCGCTTGAAAACCTGCGTTTTGCCGTCGGATTGAAGCGTCGTGTCACTCTCCAGGAGCTGCACACGGTGCTGGATTGCACCGGTGTCGGATCCATCGCCGATTTGCCGACTCGCGTGCTGTCGGCCGGACAGCGGCGCCGCGTCGCACTGGCGCGAGTATTGGCGATGAGGGCCACGCTCTGGCTGCTCGATGAACCCTATTCGAATCTGGATGCCTCGGGTACCGAGCTCATATCGGGGTTGTTGCAGGCACATGTCGAAGGCGGCGGTGCGGCCGTGGTGGTCGCGCATCATGCCCTGACGCTCGATTGCAATGTGCGCCGGCTGGAGCTCAATTCATGACGGTGGGCGTCTGGGAAGCGTTTGTGCTGATCGTGCGCCGTGAATTGTGTCTCAGTTTTCGGCGTCCCGAGCAATTGTTGCAGCCATTGGTGTTCTTCCTGATCGTGACCACGCTGTTTCCCCTGGGATTGAGCCTGCAGCTGTCGCTGCTGCGAGACATCTCCCCGGGTGTGCTTTGGACGGCGGCGCTGCTATCGTCGCTGCTGTCGCTGGACTCATTGTTCAAAAGCGACGCGGACGACGGCACATTGGAGCAACTTTGCCTCAGTTCGCAGGGACTAACCGTCATTGTGGTGGCAAAAACCTGCGCCCACTGGCTGGTAAGCGGTGCGGCGCTGGTGATTGTGTCGCCGATTGTGGCGACTGCGCTCGGTATTCCGGTTGCGGCATTTGCGACAATGATGCTGAGTTTGGCCTTAGGGACGGTGACCTTGAGCTGGCTCGGCGCCATCGGTGCGGGCCTCACCATCGGGCTGCGTCGCGGCAATGTGCTGCTCTCGCTGATTGTGCTGCCGCTGGCAACGCCATTGTTGATTTTCGGCGCTGCCGCGACCGAGCGGGCGATTTCTGGTTCGAGTACTGCTGGAGCCTTGTATTTTCTGGCGTCTCTGTGCGTGTTCACCTGCACATTGGCGCCGCTGGCGGCGACGGCCGCGTTACGTATCACGCTGGAATAGTGGCTGGAAATTCATGTGGACCTGGTTTTATAAACTCGCCTCTCCGCCCTACGTCTATGGGGTCGCGGGCGCGTTCGCGCCGTGGCTGCTGGGCAGCGCCGTGCTCGCTCTCGGCTACGGCCTCATTGCCGGACTCGCGATTGCACCTCCGGATTACCAGCAGGGCGATGCGTTTCGCATGATCTACGTGCATGTGCCGAGCGCGATTTTGTCCCTGACCGTCTACACCGTGATGGCGGCGGCCAGCGCCGTGGCGCTCATCTGGCGCATCAAGGTGGGGCATGCCGTTGCGGCGGCGTCGGCGCCGATCGGTGCTTCCTTCACGCTTGCGGCCTTGGTGACCGGCTCACTGTGGGGCCGGCCGATGTGGGGAACGTACTGGGCCTGGGATCCGCGGCTGACCTCGGAACTCATTTTATTGTTCCTCTATGTGGGCGTGATGTCGCTGCGTTCGGCATTCGAAGACCCGGCGCGCGGCGATCGAGCAGCCGCGCTGCTGGCCATCGTTGGGGTGGTGAACGTTCCCATCGTGCACTTTTCGGTGGTCTGGTGGAACTCACTGCACCAGGGGGCGACGGTTGTTAAACTAGGCGCACCCTCCATGCCCGGCAGCATGCTCTGGCCGCTGCTGGCCATGTGGCTTGGGTTCATGTGCTTTTATGGCGCCGTGCTTTGTTTGCGCCTGCAAGGCGAACTGCTCAATCGCGAGCGGCAGGCGGTATGGGTGCGGGAGGCGATCAAATCATGAGCAGCGGTTTCTGGTCCATGGGCGGTTACGCGCGCTACGTGTGGCCATGCTTTGGCTTTGCCGGTGTGGTGCTGGGCTGGAACCTCTGGTCGGCGCGCCGCGCTTTGCGTGCCGCGCGAGTGCGCGCCGGGCGCGCCCTTTCAATGGCGCTGGCCGAGAGTGACGCGCGATGACTCCGCGGCGCAAGCGCTTGTTCGTGGTCTTAGGGATACTGGGCGGCGTCGCCGCATCGGTGTCCCTCGCCGTGATGGCGTCGCGCGAGAACATCATGTTCTATTACGATCCCTCGCAGGTGGTCGAAGGCAAAGCACCGGTCGCCAAGCGCTTTCGCATCGGCGGCATGGTGGTCAAGGGCAGCGTGGCGCGCAAACCGGGCGATCTGGAGGTGCGCTTCGTGCTCACCGATTTTGCGCATCAAGTGCCGGTGGAATATACCGGCGTATTGCCCGATTTGTTCCGCGAAGGGCAGGGAATCATTGCCCACGGCACGATGAATGCTCACGGCGCATTTGTCGCGGACGAGGTGCTCGCCAAGCATGACGAGAAATACATGCCGCCCGAAGTCGCAGCGTCGCTCAAGAACAAGCCGGCCGCGGGCCCGCCTGCCATCGGACCCACTGGCTAACCCCGAGAATCGCCATGGCACCGGAATTAGGAATATTTGCGCTGATCCTCGCTTTCATACTGAGCTTGTCGCAGGCGTTTTTCGGCTTGACGGGTGCCTGGCGAGGCAAGCCTGTTTGGATGGCGGTGGCGCGTCCGGCGGTGACCGGGCAATTCGTCTTTGTGGTCATGGCGTTTTCGTGCCTGGTCTATTCGTTCGTCAACAATGACTTCTCGGTGCTGTATGTGGCGCGCAATTCGAATTCGCAGCTGCCCCTGTTCTACAAAGTGGCCGCCCTCTGGGGTGCGCATGAGGGCTCGCTGCTGCTGTGGATATTGATTCTGTCCATCTGGAGCGTGGCGGTCGCGGCCTTCAGCCGCGCGCTGCCGTTGACATTTTCGAGCCGGGTACTCGGCGTGATGGGGCTTATCAGCGCCGGCTTCATGCTGTTTACCCTATGGACCTCGAGTCCCTTCCTGCGCTTGATTCCCGCAGCGCAGGACGGCGCGGACTTGAATCCCGTATTGCAGGACTTTGCGCTCGCGATTCATCCCCCCATGCTGTACACGGGCTACGTGGGCTTCTCGGTGGCGTTTGCATTTGCCTGCGCGGCCATGCTGGAGGGACGCCTGGATCAAAACTGGGCCAAGTGGACGCGCCCCTGGACCATATTCGCCTGGCTGTTTCAAACCATTGGTATTGCGCTCGGCAGTTGGTGGGCTTACTACGAACTGGGTTGGGGCGGCTGGTGGTTCTGGGATCCGGTTGAGAACGCCTCATTCATGCCGTGGTTGGCGGGCACCGCATTGATTCATTCGCTCAGCGTCACGGAGAAGCGCGGCATTTTCAAGAGCTGGACGCTGCTGCTGGCGATTTTCGCGTTTTCATTGAGCTTGGTGGGGACCTTTCTGGTGCGCTCCGGCGTGCTGGTCTCAGTGCACTCGTTTGCAACCGATCCGACGCGCGGTTTGTACATCTTGGCGTTCTTGGTGCTGACCATCGGCGGTTCGCTCACGCTGTACGCCTGGCGCGCCCCGAAGCTGTATGCAGCGGGCGGTTTCGAGCTGTTTTCGCGCGAATTCTTTCTCCTGGTGAACAATGTGATTCTGGCCGCCGTGGCGGCGCTGGTCCTGTGGGGCACTTTGTCGCCGCTGGTGTACGAGCTGCTGGGTGTGGGCAAGATCTCGGTCGGGCCGCCGGTGTTCGCAGTGATGTTCTTGGTACCCATGTTGCCGCTCATGGTGTTCATGGCCATCGGCATGCACTCGGCGTGGCGGCGCGGCAAGCTCACCGCGACCGCAAAACCTCTATGGTGGCTCGCGGGCGCCGCGGTTCTCCTGTCGGCAAGTATTCAGGGCTTGGTGTTCGGCGAGCTGCATTGGCTGGGCTTGATAGGATTCAGTTTCGGCTTCTGGATTATTTTCTCCGCGCTGCTCGAGCCGCTGCGGCGTCTGCGTCAAAAGCAGACCCTGACAGCGGCGCTGCTGGGGATGTGCATTGCGCACCTGGGGGTCGGCATGTTTGCCATAGGCGCCAGCGGCGTGGAGAGCTACAAGATAGAAAAGGATGTTTCGCTGAAACCGGGCGGCAGCTTTCGAATCGCCGGCTACGACTTCAAATTTTTGAGCGCCGCAAACGTCCGCGGACCGAATTACGACGCGGTGCAGGCCGAAGTGCAGGTGACCCGCGGCGGCAAAGCGGTGACGCTGCTCGAGCCGCAGAAGCGCCATTTCTGGGTACAGCAGACCTCGAACAGCAAGGCCGCCATTTCCGTGAATTGGGCGCGCGACCTGTTCGTGGCGATGGGCGATCCGCTGGGCGACAACGCATGGAGCATGCGCATTCAATACAAGCCGCTGGTGCGCTATATCTGGCTCGGCGCCATTGTCATGGCGCTCGGTGGATTGATCGCGGCTACCGATCGACGCTACCGAGTCAAGGTACCGGCCGCTGCGCAGCGGTTGGCGACGCCGCCCGATCCCAACGCGGAACTGGGTTCAGCCTGATGTGGAAGTTCCTGCTGCCGTTTGCGGCGTTTGTCGCGCTGGTCGTGCTGTTCGCCTTTGGCTTGAATCCCAGCCGGGATATCCACGCGTTGCCGTCGCCGCTGATCGGAAAGCCCGCGCCGGAATTCGCGCTGACGGACGTCTTAGACCCTTCAAGGGTGGTCAGCAACGCAACGCTGAAGGGGCAGGTTTACGTCTTGAATGTATGGGGCACGTGGTGCGTCGCCTGCCGGCAGGAACACGAGGCACTGCTCGCGATCGCGCAGCAGCACGTGGTGCCCATCATCGGTTTGGATTACATGGATGAGCGCGAAAAGGCGAAGCAATGGCTGACGCAGCTCGGCAATCCCTATAACGCGGTGGCCTTCGACACCGACGGCAGAACCGCAATTGACTGGGGGGTGTACGGCGCGCCGGAGACCTATCTGGTGGACGGCAAAGGCCGGGTCATCTTCAAATTCATTACGCCCATGACCGCGGAGGTCTGGCAGCACGAATTCCTGCCGCGCATCGCCGCGGCGCGGCGGGAGGGCGCATGAGCGTGCAGGCACACCTGCGGCTATCGGCGTTTGCGTTGCTGCTGGCCTGTGGTGCCTTCGCGCATTCGCAATCCGCCGGCAGCCTCGACGCCAACGGCCAGCTGGAAAATCCAGCATTGCAGGCGCGGTTCGAGCGCATCACCAAGGAACTGCGCTGTCTCGTCTGTCAGAACGAGTCGATCGCCGACTCCAATGTCGAGCTCGCCAGCGACCTGCGCCGGCAGGTGCGGGAAATGCTCATCGCCGGCAGAAGCGATGACGCGATTTTCAAGTTCATGACGGACCGCTATGGCGAGTTCGTTCGCTTCGGACCGCCGCTGTCGGCCAAGACATTGTTGATATGGGGTGCACCGTTCATCGCGTTGCTGCTGGGCGTGTTCATCATCTATAGAGTTGCGCGCAATCGCTCGCGCCAGCCGTTGGACGAATGATTACCTTCCTCGTCATCGCGGCCTTCATGGCTGCGATCGCCGCGACCGCGGTGGCCGTCCCGCTGCTGCGCGATCGAAACAGCCGCATCCTGGGCGCGATCGCGGCGCTGTTGGTGATCGGCGCGGCCGGCGGCCTCTACCCGCTGTGGTCGAATTGGAACTGGCACGCCCCGGCCGCAGCAGTGGCGGCGCCGCGACCCGACATCTTGGCCATGGTGGCCAAGCTCGAGCAGCATATGCGCGATTTCCCCGACGACCAGCAGGGCTGGCTGATGCTCGGCCGCTCCTACATTGCGCTGGAACGACCGGAAGATGCGGTCATCGCCTACGATCACGCTCATCGCCTCGGCAAAAATGCGGAGGCCGCCCTGGGGCTGGGCGAAGCCTTGAGCATGCGCGCCGGCGGGGATATCACACCCGACGCGGCGCAGCTGTTCGAGGAGGCGCTCAACCTGGCGCCGACCAATGCGAAGGCGCTGCTCTATGGCGGGTTTGCCGCTGCGATTCGCGGCGACAAGGCGCTGGCGCGCGACCGCTGGCAGGCGCTGAAGGATTTGCATCCGCCGCCGCAGATCGTGCAAATGCTGGATGCGCGGATCGCGGAGCTCGGGCCGGTAAGCGGCGCCGGTAGCACCCCAGCGGCGGCGGCAGGGACGAGTGCGTCGCCCGCAGGGACGAACACGAGTTCTGAGGGGTCTGCGCCGGCTGAGGTCGCTGTCAATATCCAGTTGGCGCCCGCATTGAAATCACGACTAAAAACGGAGGCCCCCTTGTTCGTATTCGCCCGAGAGCCCGGCGGCCGGGGCCCCCCCCTGGCGGCGAAGCGTCTGACGAGCGCTGCCATCGGCACGCAGGTTCACCTGAGTGCGGCGGACTCCATGATACCGGGACGCGTTCTCTTGGCGGGCAAGCGGGTTTCCATCACGGCGCGAATATCCTTCAGCGGACAGCCCATTCCCGCGGCCGGAGATCTGTACGGCGAAGTCTTGACGGATGTGGGCCGCAACGGCGCGCTCGATCTTCTGATCGACCGTGTTGCCGATTAGGGGATCCGATGAGCGTTGCGAAAAATCTTGCTGCCGGACGGATCCTCGAGGATCAGCTGTTTCCCTACCCGGCTCTGCGGCACAAGGACCAGGAGGTTCTGCGTCTGATGGTCGATGCGATCGATCAATTCTTGAGCCCCAAACATCAGGACTTCAAGCGTTGGGACCGTGAGGCGGAGCAGCCCGAGGAATTCATCCAGGGTCTCCGCGACCTGGGTTTGTTCGGTCTCATCGTGCCGGAGCAATACGGCGGGCTCGGACTGTCCAACGCCGGCTATGCGCGGGTCTTAAGCCAGAGCAGCTCCCACGACAGCTCGGTATCCTTGACCATCGGGGCGCACAGCTCCATCGGCATGAAGGGCATTCTGCTGTTCGGCACCGCCGAGCAAAAGGCCCGCTATCTGCCGAAGCTGGCCAGCGGCGAATTGATTGCCGCATTTTGCCTGACCGAGTCGGGAGCCGGCTCCGACGCCGCCTCGATTCGTACCCAAGCGGTCAAGAATCCTGACGGCACCTGGACCTTGAACGGCGAGAAGATCTGGATCACCAACGGCGGTATTGCCGACCTTTACACCGTGTTCGCACGCACGTCATCTCAAGCCGGCAAGATCACCGCTTTCCTGGTGGAGGCGGCTTGGGCCGGAGTCAGTCATGGACAGCATGAGGACAAGATGGGCATTCGCGCCTCCTCGACCACCACGGTCAATTTTGCGGACGTTAAGGTACCCGCCGAAAACGTGCTGGATGTGGAGGGCAAGGGGTTCAAGGTGGCCATGGCGATTTTGAACAATGGCCGCACCGGTTTGGGGGGCGGGGCCGTCGGCGGCATGAAGGCGCTGATCGCACTGTCGAGCAGCCAGGCACAAAGCCGCAAACAGTTCCATCAGCCCATCGCTGAATTTGGCCTCATCCGCGAGAAAATCTCGCAGATGGCGCTCGATTGCTTCGCGGCTGAGAGCGTGGTCTGGATGGTCGCTCATTACATCGATTCCGGTGTTGAGGACTATTCGGTGGAAGCGGCCATCAGCAAGGTGTTTGCGAGCGAGGCACTGCAGCGCAGCGCCTACGAAGCTCTGCAGATTGCGGCCGGCAACGGCTTCATGCGCGAGTACCCCTACGAGCAAATCACCCGCGATTGCCGCATTTTGACGATTTTTGAGGGAACCAATGAGGTCCTGCGCCTGTATATAGCCCTGTCGGCCCTCAAGGACCTGGGTAAATCCCTGGGTGATATGAAGGCGGCGGTTGACGACATCTTCAATAACCCCATCAAGGGGTTCGGGGTATTGACCGACTACGCGGAGAGACGCCTGACCCAGGCGACCGGGGTGGGGCGGGACAAAATATTGGCGTCCCTGCCGCAACTTTTGCGCGATGCCGCGGGTATTTATGAAAGGTACACGCTGGAGCTGGCGAGGACATGCGACTTTTTGCTGCGCAAGCATGGCAAATCCATTGCAGACAGGCAGCACTCGCTCAAGCGGGTGGCCGACATCGCCATTGATCTATTCGTGGGACTGTGTGTATTGTCGCGCGCCGCAGCGCTGGCCGACCAGCCGGATGGGAACGGTTCCCAGGCCGTCGCCATCGCCCGTGTGTTTGCGCAGCAGGCGAAGCGGCGCATGGCCAATAACATACGGCGCGCCGAGCGCAATGAGGACGAGGAGATGAACAGCCTGGCCGGGTTCATCTTGGACAAAGGAAGTTATCCCTGGGATGTGGTGTCATGAGTACAATTTTGTTTGATCAACAACCTGAAACAACCGCGGCGCCGAAAGTGTTGAACCGGCGCATCATTGCGTGGCTGGTCGGCGGGCTCTTGATCGCCGTGGTGATATCGCTGGTCGCGTGGCGCATCACGCATGCGCTGGCAAAACCCGAAGCGGTCGCTTCAGCCATCCCGACGGTCTCGGTCGCGGAGGTAGGCATCAGCGCCGTGCCTTCCACGGTCAGCATCATTGGCACCATTGCGGCACGCTACGACATGCCGATTGGCGTTGAGGGCGATGGCGGGCGCGTGACCGCGGTGTATGTCGAGGCCGGCGATCACGTGAAGCAGGGCCAGGTGCTGGTGCACTTGAACAATTCAGTGCTCGAGCCGCAGGTCACCAATTTGGAAGCCGCGCTCGATCAAGCGCGCGCCGAGGCGGAATTGGCTGAGGCCGAGTATCAACGCGCGCGCGCGGTGGGTTCTTCCGGTGCGTTGTCGGCCGAAGAAACGCAACGCCGCAAGTCGAGCGCGGTGACCGCGGCCGCGCACGTCAAGGTGGCTGCCGCGCAGCTCGTAGAAGCCAAGGCGCGCCTGGCCCGAGCCGATGTGCGTGCACCGGCCAATGGCATCATTCTCACCCGCAGCGTGGAAGTGGGGCAGACGGCGATGCCGGGCGGGGAGGCGTTGTTTCGCCTATCCAAGGATGGTGAGACGGAATTGCGCGGTCAAGTTGCCGAGCAGGACCTGCCGCTGCTCAAGGTGGGGCAGCTTGTGGACGTGAAACTCACAGGGACGTCGAAGATTTATCAAGGCCGCATCCGGCTGCTCGGCGCAGTCATTGATCCAGCGACGCGCCTCGGCACCGCCAAGGTCTCGCTCACGCCTGATCCCAATCTGCGGCCTGGCGCCTTCGCGCGCGCGCAGGTGACCGTCAGCAACGCCGAGCGCGCGGTGCTGCCGCAAACCGCGGTGCTCAACGACGACCGGGGCAGCTACGTGCTCATTGTCAACGCCCAGGGCAAGGTTGAGCGGCGCGCGGTGCGCGTGACCGGCATGGTGCCGGCCGGGGTGACCGTTGCCGACGGCATCAACCCCAGGGACCAGGTCGTCACGACAGCGGGTGCGTTTCTGCAGGAGGGCGAGACCGTGAAAGCGGTCCTGATGGCGGCAGGCACGTCATGAAAAACATTTCCGCCTGGGCGATCCGCCACCCGGTGACCCCCATTGTGCTGTTCGTGGTGTTGTTCTTCCTGGGCACCGTCGCCTTTATTCGCCTGCCGATCAACTTGAATCCGGATGTTTCCTTCCCGGCGGTCGACATCAATATCTCCCAGCCCGGCGCCGCGCCGCAGGAAATGGAGACGCAGATCGCGCAAAAGGTGGAAGGAGCGATTGCCAGCATCGGCAACGTTCATCACCAGCAAACACGCATTACCGAAGGCAATGTTCTGATTCTTGTCGAGTTCGATATCGGCACGCCGATCGATCGGGCGGTCACCGACGTGCGCGACGCCATCGCCCGGGTGCGCGCCGATCTGCCGCAAGGCATCCTGGAACCGCAGGTGCAGCGCGAGAATGCGGACGGCGGCCCATTTGCCATCTACGCGGTCACGACCACCAACATGACGCCCGAGCAGCTGAGCTGGTCAATCGACAACACCATCAGCAAACGGTTGCTGGGCGTGAATGGCGTGGCCCAGGTGCAGCGCATCGGCGGCGCCGATCGGGAAATTCGCGTGGAACTGGATCCCTCGCGCATGCAGGCGCTGGGCTTGACGGCGGTGGAGGTCAACGAGCAGCTGCGGCAACTGAATTTGGACGCGCCCGGCGGACGCGCGCAGGTCGGCGGCGGCGAGCAGGCCATCCGCGTGCTCGGCGGCGCCAAGTCGGCCGCAGCCCTGGGCGACACGCTCATCATCGTGCCCGGGGGCAAGTCGGTGCGGCTGAGCGAGATTGCCGACGTGCACGACGGCATTGCGGAGATGCGCAGTCTGGCGAGACTCAACGGCCGGCCGGCGACGGCATTCGAGGTTTACAAGTCCAAGGGCGTCTCCGACGTCACCACGGCGGACGGGGTCGCCAACGAACTGGTCAAGATTCAAAAAGACAACCCGTCGCTGCATATCCAGCAGATTTTCACCACGGTCAATCACACCATCAAGACTTATCATTCGGCGCTGGAGGCCCTGATCGAGGGCTCGGTGCTGGCGGTTGCCGTGGTCTGGCTGTTTCTGCGCAATTGGCGCGCGACGCTGATCTCGGCGCTGGCCATTCCCCTATCGGCCATACCCACCTTTGCCTTCATGCAATGGATGGGCTTCACCCTCAATGAGATCACGCTGCTGTCGTTGTCCTTGGTGGCCGGTGTGCTGGTGGATGATGCCATCGTCGAGATCGAGAACATCGTGCGCCACATGCGCATGGGCAAGAGCGGATTCCGCGCGGCAATGGAGGCGGCGGATGAAATCGGTCTCGCCGTGGTCGCCACCTCATTCACCATCATCGCCGTATTCCTGCCGGTGAGTTTCATGGGCGGCATCAGCGGCCAGTACTTCAAACAATTCGGTCTCACCGTGGCGGCGGCGGTGTTCATCTCCCTGCTCGTGGCGCGCATGATCACTCCGGTGCTCGCCGCCTATGCACTGCATCGCGATGCGATTCCGCACCGGGACGATGGCCCGATCATGTCCGCCTATGTCAGAGTCCTGAAATGGTGCGTCGCCAATCGTTGGAAAACCATTGGATTCGGCGCCTTGTTTTTCGCTCTGTCGCTTGGCGGCGGGATGCTGCTGCCAAAGGCGTTCGTGCCGCCGGAGGACTTTTCCACCTCGATTTTGCAAATCGAACTGCCGCCGGGCGGCAAGCTCGAGGATACTGCCCGCGTGTCCGGCAGCGCGACGGCCATCTTGCGCAAGCAGCCGGAAGTGACCGACGTCGTGGAATTCATCGGCTCCGATTCCGCCGAAGTACGCAATGCGCAAGTATTCGTCAGCATGGTACCGCGCAGCCAGCGCACGGTGAGCGCCAAGGAATTCGAGCAGCGCATGATGCCGCAGCTCAACCAGGTTCCGGATGCGCATATCAACTTCCAAAACTTCGGCTTTGGCGGCGGCCGTGATCTCACGCTGTTCCTGGTGGGCGATGACCCAGCCCTCACGGAGCGCACCGGGCACAAGCTACTGGATGAAATGCGCGGCGTGGCGGAGATTCGCTCGCCGCGCATCAATGGCGATCTGCCGAGGCCGGAAATCGTGGTGCATCCGCGGCTGGATCTCGCGGCGCAATTGGGCGTGAGCGTGCAAAACATCAGCCAGACGATCCGCATCGCGACCATGGGCGATCTGCCGCAAAACGGCGCTAAATTTGCCTTGAGCGATCGCACCATTCCAATTCGCGTCAGCCTGCCGGAGAGGTCGCGGCGCGATCTGACCACGCTCGAGAATTTACCGGTTCCCACGAGCTCCGGGGCCAGCGTGCCCTTGAAATCGGTTGCCGACTTGAGTTTTGGGGAGGGGCCCTCGGCGGTGCGGCGCTACAACCAGAGCCGCCGCATGTATATGGATGCGGACCTGGCCCCCGGCGTGCAATTGGGCACGGCGACAGACAAGGTTTATGCGCTGCCGACACTCAAGAACCTGCCGCAGGGTGTGCGCCTGGTGGAAACCGGCGACACGGAGTTCATGAAGGAACTGGTCGCGAACTTCGCGATTGCCGTTGCGGCCGGCGTGTTGATGGTGCTGGCGGTGCTGGTGCTGTTGTTTGCGCGCCTGTTTCAGCCGATCACCATCCTTTCGGCATTGCCGCTGTCCTTGGGAGGTGCGGTCCTCGCCTTGTTCCTCACCAATACGCCGTTTTCATTGCCCGTCATGATCGGTGTGCTGATGCTCATGGGTATCGTGGCCAAGAATTCGATCCTACTGGTGGATTTCGCCATTGAAGAAATGCGCGTCGGTAAGACCCGGCTGCAGGCCATTGTCGAAGCGGGCCACAAGCGCGCACGGCCCATTGTCATGACCACCGTGGCCATGGTGGCGGGCATGTTGCCGGTGGCATCGGGCTTGGGCGAAGCCAGCGATTTCAGACAACCCATGGCGATTGCGGTGATTGGTGGACTGATCACCTCGACCCTGCTGACGCTGGTCATCGTGCCGGCGGTGTTTACTTTATTCGATGATGTCGAGCGCTGGGCGGGACCCAGGGCGGCGAAAATGTTGGCCGGTTCGCAAACCGGCGATGCGGGCATACCCGCACTGGCTGCGGACCCGGCGAAACTGTAGCGAGCTCGAGCACGTCCTGCCGCTAGTCCATGGCAACATGCGCTTCGATGTCGCCTGTTGCTCCCGGCTTCGGCGTCCGAATGAGCAGCAGCAGTGGGATCACGAGCAGCGTCAGCAGCAGCATGAACCAGAAATCATCGATGTAGGCGATCATGGCCGCCTGCCGCGTGACCACGGCATCGAGCAACGCGGCGCTGCCGGGATTGCGCACATCAAATGCGGCGGCAACGGCGGGGTTATTCCACGCCGGATTGGCGATCGTCAGGTGTTCGGCCAGAGCGGCGTGCGAGCGCACGGTGTTGCGCGTCAGCAGGGTTTGCACCAGCGAAATGCCGATGCTGCTGCCGATGTTGCGAACCAGGCTGTACAGCGAGGTTCCCTGCGCCCGCATCTCGGGACTCAAGGTCGCGAAGGTTGCCGCGGCCAGCGGCACGAACACCAAGCCGGTGCCAAACCCCTGAATCACTCCCGGCCAGATGATGTCGCCCTGCGAGAGATCGAGGGAGTAGCCGGTCATCTGCCAGAGGGAAAACGCGGTGACCAGGAATCCGACAAACAATGTCAGGCGCAGGTCGACCTTACCAATGATGCGACCCGCCAGCAGCATCGCGAGCATGGTGCCGATGCCGGCCGGCGCCGAGACCAGACCGGCGGTGGCGACCGGATAGTCGAGCAGCAGCTCCAGCATGGTCGGAATCAAGGCGCGCGTGGCATACAAGACCAAACCCACGATGAAGATGAACAGCAAGCCGGTGACGTAGTTCTGGTTCTTGAGCAGACGGTAATCGAGAAAAGAGTTGCGCGCCGGCGTGAGCAATGTATGCGCGATGAAAAACGTGGACGTCACGACCAGGACGATGGCTTCGATCCAGCACTCGGCGGAGGAAAACCAGTCGTTCTGCTGGCCGCGGTCGAGCAGCAATTGCAGCGCGCCGATGGCCAGACTCAAGGTAGCGAATCCAAACATGTCGAAGGGCACGCCCTTGCGGCCCTGATCGGGACGCAGGTAGCGCCACATCCCATACAAAGCGATGGCGCCGATGGGGACATTGATGAAGAAAACCCAGCGCCAGTTATAACTATCCGTGAGCCATCCTCCCAGCGTCGGACCCAGGATGGGTCCCACCATGACGCCGATGCCCCACACCGCCATCGCCTGGCCTTGTTTTTCGCGCGGGTTGATATCCAATACCACCACCTGTGCGAGCGGCACCAGGGCTGCGCCGAAGACGCCCTGCAGAAGCCTCGCGGCGACAATTTCCGCCAGCGAGTTCGCCACGCCGCACAGTACCGAGGCCAGGGTGAATCCGCCGATGGACACCATGAAGACGAATTTCTGACCGAAGCGATCGCAAAGCCAGCCGGTCAAGGGCGTGGCGATGGCGGCAGCCACGATGTAGGCGGTCAAGACCCACGCGATCTGGTCCTGCGAGGCGGACAAAGTGCCCTGCATGTGCGGCAACGCGACGTTGGCGATGGTGCTGTCGAGCGTCTGCATGATCGTCGCCAACATGATCGACAGCGTGATCATGGGCCGATTCAGCGGACCGGTCATGGCTGGGCGTCGATGATTCCCTGCAAGCCCTCGAGTAGTTCGGTCGCCGCCAGAAGTTTCTTCGGATCGGTGTTGGCCAGTAATTCCCGGCGCAGCGCCGCGGCTTCGGCTTTCACCTTTTCGTAAATCTGCACACCGGCGGGGGTCAGCACGACGCGCTTGATGCGCCGATCCGTGGTCGATGCCTCACGCACCACCAATCCCGCCTTCACCAGGCGATCCACCATGGCAACCATGGTCGCGCCTTCCACGCCCAGTCGATCGGCGAGTTCCGACTGCGAAAGCGGCGCACCTGCCTTGGCCGCAAAGGCGATGGTCATCCAACTGGCCTGACTGACGCCCAGGTACTTCAGGCGTCGATCCACGGCCTGGCGCCACGATCGGGACGTGCTGTGCAACGCATTGCTGAATCGCTCTTCAAGGTCCGGCATTGGCAAGTACTCTAATCGTTAGCTATCTAAGTAATATATCATGCGACTACCGCCGAGTCGAACCGGCCCGCGCTTAGCCTAAACGCTAGCCTTTGAGCCACGCCACCGTGGCGATGCCGGCGAAAGTCATCGCCAGAGAGCCCAGGAGATGTGCCGCCACGGCACCCAAGGCGACGACCGAACGCCCCGACTGCAGCAGCAGCACCACCTCGGCGGAGAATGTCGAGAAGGTCGTCAGCCCGCCACAGAAGCCGGTCGTCAAAAAAAGCCGCCACTCGGGAGCGAAGGCCGGATAGCTCAAGAAGAAGGCGAGTGCCGCGCCGATGATGTAACAGCCGATGAGATTCGCCGCCAACGTTCCCGGTGGAATGGCCGGAAAATACCGATTGAGATAAATGGCGAGATACCATCGAAACAGGCAGCCCAGGGCGCCGCCCACCGTGACCGCCACCAAAGAACGCCACATCGGGATCAACGCAGGCTCCTTGTGAACCAGAAATACAGCGGCAGACCCAACGCCAATAAGCCGGCACCCCATGCCACCGCTTCGCCGCCGGCACCGACGATTGCCCAAAGAGAATAGGCGCACGCGAGGATGCCGACAACCGCGAGCGGGATGGTGCCCGTGCGTGCATCCGCCAGTTTACCCATCCATTGCAAACGCAGGAGCGCCAGCGAACACACCGCGTACAGCACCAGACAGGCCGTGGTGGAAAGCAAAATCATGAACGTAAAGATGCCTACCATCGACTTCTGATAGTTCGCCAGAATCAACAACGTGACCAGAACGCTGCCGAAGCACAGCGCAAACACCGGCGTACGGCGCGAGGATTCGCGCGCAAAAATACGCGGAAACTCGCCGCGCTTCGCCATCGCACTGGGCAGTTCGCCCTGCAGTAAAATCCAACCATTCAACGCGCCGAATGCGCTGATCGAGGCGAATACCGCCAGCAACTTGCCGGCGCCGGCCCCCCAGTAGTGAACCGCCAGATCCACGAACGGCGCATTGGATTGGGCCAGAGTCGCCGGCGGCACCAGCAACAGCACCGTGGTACAGGCAAGGGCACAAACAAACGCGGTGATGATCGTACCCAGCAGCGTCGCGAGCGGAATGGTGCGGCTGGGATTCGCGACCTTGTCCGCGGGAATCGTGGCCGATTCCAGACCCAGCATCGCCCACAGCGTCAGCGTGGCCGCCGCGGTCACCCCGCCCACCGACAGCGGAATACCAGTTGCCGCGGACACATCGCTGCCGCGCAGAATCCGCAATCCCAGCAGAGCGACCGCAACCAGAGGCAGAATCTTGAGCACGGTCGTCACGCTTTGCACCCATCCGGAGGCGCGGATGCCATACCAATTGACGAACGTCAGCAGCCACAGAAAAAACAATGTGACTGCCGCGGATACGCCCGGAACGTCGGCAATCCAGGGCAGCAGGGGACTCAAGTAGCTGACGGCGCCGGTTGCGATCGCCGCATTCCCCACCCAGATTGAAATCCAGTAGCCCCAGGACACGATGAACGCGGCAAGCGGGCCGAAGGCCAGGTGAACATAGGCGTACGGACCGCCCGCGGCCGGGTATGCGCGGCTCAGGCGTGCGAAAACGATGGCCAGCAAGATGGCGCCGCTGGCGGTGAATCCCCATGCCACCACGCTATTGAGGCCAAAAGGAGCGAGCGACGCGGGAAGCAAAAACACGCCCGAGCCGATGGAATTGCCCACCACCAACGCCACGCACATCCAAAAACCAAGCAGCTGGGGGCGCGGGGCGTCGTTCATTGCGCGATACTATACGGCAGCCCGCGACAATGATTTGGAGACCTGAATGAACGCAGTAACGATCGACACACAAGACTGGCATGCGCGCGCCGCGCGCTTGCACTATGAAACACGCCACTTCATTGACGGCAAGTTCGTCGACTCGGTGGCGCGCGAACGATTTACGGTGATCAATCCGGCCACCGGCAAGCCGTTGTGCGAGGTCAGTGCCGGCGCCGGCGCGGATATCGATCTGGCCGTGGCTGCCGCCAAGCGCAGCTTCGCCGCGCGCGTCTGGAGCCGCATGGCGCCGCGCGATCGCATGGCCGTCATGGCGGCTTACAGCCGTTTGATTCTCGAGAACAGCGAGAAATTCTCCCTGCTCGATACGCTGTGCATGGGCAAACCCATCAATGACATGGTGACCATCGACGTGCCCGCGGCGGCGAGGAACTTTGAATATTTCGGGGAATTGATCGACAAGATCGACGGATCGGTTACCGCCACCGCATTCGACGCGTTTCACTACATTCTTCGTGAACCGCTTGGTGTCGTGGGCTGCATCGTGCCGTGGAATTATCCGTTGCTGATGGCGGCGTGGAAGGTTGCGCCGGCACTGGCCGCCGGCAACTCGGTGGTGCTGAAGCCGGCGGAGCAATCACCGCTGTCCGGTTTGCTGATGGCACAGCTGTTCGTCGAAGCCGGCGGACCGCCCGGAGTGTTCAACGTCGTCAACGGCCTGGGCGAAGTCGCCGGCGCAGCTCTGGCGCAGCATATGGACGTCGCCAAGATTGCGTTTACCGGATCGACCGAGATCGGCAAGCAAATGCTGATCTACGCCGGTCAGTCGAATATGAAGCGCGTCAGCCTGGAATGCGGCGGCAAGACCCCGCAGATATTCCTGGCCGACCTGCCGGATCTCGATAGCGCTGTGACCTACGCCATCAATGGAATCTTCGGCAACATGGGCGAGGTGTGCAATGCCGGGTCGCGGCTGCTGCTCGACAAGCCCATTGCCAAGGAATTCCTTGCGCGATTCATCGAGCGCGGCAAAAGCGCTTATCGAGCCGGCGACCCGCTCGATCCCGCCACGAATTTGGGTCCCCTGGTCACAGCGCAGCACCGCGCCCGCGTCATGCGCTACATCGCACGCGGTAAGAGCGAAGGGGCACGGCTGGAATTTGGCGGCAACACACCCGATCTGCCCGGCGAATTCGTCAATCCCACTTTGTTCTCGGGCGTCGACAATCGCATGACCATTGCGCAAGAAGAGATATTCGGCCCGGTTGCCGCCGCCATCGAAGTGGACGGTCTGAAGGATGCGCTCAAAATAGCCAACGATTCCATTTATGGACTTGCGGCATCGGTCTGGACGCGCGATTTGAATGTCGCGCTGAATACCGCGCGTGACCTCGAGGCCGGCGTCATCTGGGTGAATTGTTTTGACAACGGCGACATGACGCAGCCATTCGGGGGCTACAAACAATCAGGACAGGGCCGCGATAAGTGCTTGGAGAGCCTTCTGTCCTACACGCAGACCAAATCAGTGTGGGTCAATCTCGGTTAGCCAACGCGCCCCACGCTGGTGCGCTGGAAAACAAAGGCATCGCTCTCGTCCTGCAATTGACCATAACGCCGGCCACTGTTTGACAGTGGTCTCAATTCGGAACTTTGCCGGCAGCGGCATGGCCCAACGTCCTACAGAACTCGTCACAATTCGCATTGATAATAATGACAGCGCCCCAAAACCAGGGGGCAGTGACGCGATCTTGGGCGAAGCACCCAAGTTGTTTAGGGGTTAGAAAGAAGGGCCAAGAATGATTGACGCCGAAGTAGCGCGACTGCGGAAGTTGCGAAATGTGGCATTACGGGTGCGGGCCGTTGCCGAGATGTTCGGTGCAGAGCCCACCATGCAGCATCTCACGATTGTGCCGAGCGCAATGATCGCCTGGCGCGTGGCTCGTGTGGTCAGCGGGCGACTGCGGGCACATCCGAACCTGACCTTTCAACAGGGTCCGAGCAGCCTGCAATATTTTCTCGATCGTGCGGCCGCTTTCGTGATCGGCACGACGGCACGCTATCGAAGCCGGATGCTGCGCGCCTACACCGCGCAGCTGCAATATCTTGCGCGGGAACTGGACGACACGCGCGCGCTAACATGGGATCAAGACTGGAGCGACACTCTCGGCCGCGCGCAACGGCAGCTGCACCGCTCGATCCAGGAACTCGGCGGTACTGCCGATACTGCGGCGAGCGCGGCGTGGCGTACTGCCGGGCGCGCGCGCGGCGATGCAGCGATTACCACCGATTGGCCATATCTTGCCATCTAGAATTGCGGCGCGTCTCTGGATGGTAGAGTACCCACCATGCGCGCTGCGGTTTACCACGGTCCCCGCGATTTGCGGCTGGAATCCATTGCGGAGCCGGAGCCGGGTCCGGGTGAGGTCAAACTGCGTGTGCTCTACAACGGAATTTGCGGCAGCGACCTGCACGAATACTACGACGGACCGATAACAACGCGTCTCACGCCGCACCCGCTCACGGGCGTCAAGAATCCGGTGGTCCTGGGTCACGAGCTGTGCGGCGAAGTGGTGGCCTGTGGCGCCGCGGTTGCGGATCTTGCGCCGGGCGATCTCATCGCAGTCGAACCCTCTGAAACTTGCGGCGCCTGCCTGTGGTGCGCCATCGGCCAGTACAATCATTGCCCGGCGCTCGCGATCCACGGCTACAACCGCAATGGCGGGCTGGCCGAGTACACCGTCGTGCGCCGCTCGATGGCGCACCGCCTGCCGCGGGGTGTTACGCCGCTGCAAGGCGCGCTCATCGAGCCGCTTGCGATTGCGTGGCACACGGCGAACCGCTGCGGACTCGAGGCCGGGCAGACCGCCGCAATTCATGGTGCGGGTCCGATCGGAATCGGCGTGTGCCTCACGCTGCGGAAAAGGGGTGTCGAGGTCATCGCCGTGGACCCCTCGCCGCAGCGCCGTCTGGTGCTCGCGCGCCTTGGCGTGCGCGCAACCATCGATCCGACCGCCTGCGATCCCATCGCCGCGATTCGCGACTTGACCGGCGGCCGCGGCGCGCATGCGTCGGTGGACGCGGCCGGCGTGCCGGCCTCGTTTCACGCCATGCTGCACGGCACGCGAGTCGATGGCACGGCGGTAGTCGTGGCGATCCACCACGTTCCAGTGGTGGTGCCGCCCTTCGACTTGCTGATGCCCGAGGTCAAGCTCACCGGAGTCGCGCTTTCGGCGCACGCGTTCCCGAGCGTCATCGCCGCGATGGCGGCCGGCGACTACCCGCTGGATGGCTGGGTAGAAACGATTCCCTTCGAGGCGGTCGTGGAGCGCGGCTTCGAGAGGCTGCGGCGCCAGGAGGGCCTTAAAATTCTCGTCGACGTGGGATCTTAGCGCGCGACTGTAGCGAGTTCGCCATCTAGGCGCGCAGGATCATTGGACCAGGACTTCGAGCAGCATCGGGACCCGCGCCGCGAACAACTCGCGCAAAGCGGCATCGAGGTCCTGGCAGCGCTCGACCCGAGTGGCCTGGACGCCCTGACTTTGCGCCAGCGCGCAAAAATCCAGGTGCGGCAACCGTAGGCCGGGAAGGGCGGCGATGCCGAAGTGCCGGCCGAAATCCTCGAGCGCGCGATAGCTTAAATTATTGACGATGATGAAGGCCACGGGCAGCTTGAATTCCGCCGCCGTCCATAGCCCTTGAATGGAATACATGGCGGAGCCGTCACCCAGCAGTCCGATGACCTTGGCGGCGGGTCGCGCCATGGCGACGCCGACGGCGGCGGGAAGACCATGGCCGAGGCCGCCGCTTGCGCAGGTGTGGAATGTATCGCGTTCCAGCATGGGCAGGTGATCGTGCATGGCGCCGCGGCTGCTCGGCGCCTCTTCGACGATGATGCTGTTGGCCGGGCGTAGCGCGGCGATCTGCTGCATGAGGTACGCATCGGTGAGTGAATCGGCGGCCAGCCGCGGCGCGTCCGGCGGTGTTGGCGCCGGCGTGCGCGGCACGGCCGGAGCAGCGCCCAGCAACGCTGCAATTCCCAATTTCAAATTCGTGACGATGGAAGTTCCGGTGGGGCACCATGCCGCGGCGCCTGGATCGTCGGTCAGTTGCAGCAAGCGCGCGCCGCTTGGAATGTAGGGCCCGCTGCCTTCGACGTGATAGGTAAAGACCGGCGCACCGAGCACCAGGATCAAATCGGCACCATCGAGGCGGGCGACGATCGCGCCGCGATCGGCGGGCAGGAATCCGGCGAACAATGGATGCCGCTCGGGAAAGCTGTTGCGCGCCGACATCGGGCTCACCCACACAGACGCTTGATGCTCCTCGGCGAGCGCAATCGTCTCATCCCAGGCATCGTCGCGAGCCACGGATGCGCCGACCACGATGACGGGCCGGCGGGCGGTGCGCAGCGCGGCCGCAGCGGCGGCGAGCAGCTGCGGATCGCCCGCGCTGCGACGGCTGACGGTTCGCGGCGCGAGCGCCGGAGCAGGACGGTCCCAGTCATCGACGGGAATCGATACGAAGGCCGGGCCGCACGGCGATTGCATCGCGATGTAATAGGCGCGTGCAATGGCGGCGGGCACCTCGGCGGCGAGGGCCGGCTCGCAGCTCCATTTGACGTACGGCTTCGGCAGCTGCGGCGCCTGTTCGGAAAAGAGGAAGGGCTCGAGAGTCAGCAGGGAACGCGCCTGCTGGCCCGCGGTAATCACCAGCGGGGTTTGGTTCCTATAGGCGGTGAAAATGCTGCCCATGGCGTGACCGACACCGATGGCGGAGTGCAGGTTGACGAGCGCGGCGCCGCGGCGCGCTTGCGCGAAACCATCGGCCATTGCAACCACCACCGATTCCTGCAGACCGAGCACGTAGCGGAAGTCACCGGGAAATTCGCGGTACATCGGCAACTCGGTGGATCCGGGATTGCCGAAAACCGTGGTCAACCCGAATTCGCGCAACAGCGAATACACAGCCTCCCGTACCGTCGGTGCGGCGCTCAAATGCTGACCACCACTTTGCCGAAGTGCTTGCCGCTCTCGAGATGCCGATACGCCGCGGCGGCTTCGTCGAAGCCGAAGGTGCGATCGACGATCGGGCTGAGGCGATTCGCCGCGATCGCCGCGTTCATGCGTTCAAAATGTCCGCGCGAGCCGACGAAAACGCCATGAATGCTCGCTTGTTTGCGCAGCAGCCCATAGGGACTGCCGCCGGCGCCAATACCTGACAGAACTCCGATCAACGCGATACGTCCGCCAACCGCCACCGAGGCGATCGAGCGGCTCAACGTGGCGGATCCGCCGACCTCCAGTACATGGTCGACGCCGCGCCCTTCGGTGAGCTTCAAGACTTCACTCTCCCACTCGGGGTTGGTGCGGTAATTGATGCACTCATCGGCTCCAAGCGTGCGTGCGCGAGCCAGCTTGTCATCGCTGGACGAGATGATAAGCACGCGCGCTCCGGCAAGCTTCGCGAACTGCAGCGCAAATATGGAGACGCCGCCGGTACCCTGCAACAGCACCGTTTCTCCCGGCGCCAGCCGCCCCAGATCGAACAGTGCCCGCCACGCCGTCACCGCCGCGCATGGCAGCGTGGCGGCAGCTTGCGCCGACAAGTGAGCGGGAACGGCCACCGCATCCCGTTCCGAAAGTACCGCGTATTCGGCCAGCATGCCGTCGGCCGGCGGCGCGCCGAGCGAGACCAACGCCTCTTGAGGCGGGGCACCGTCGATCCAATTGCGAAAGAATGTGCCGGCGACGCGCTCACCGACGCGAAATCGGCTGACGGCGGAGCCGATCGCGACCACCTCACCCGCGCCATCGGACAGCGGAATGACGCTTGTGCTCAGCGTACCGCCGTAATGGCCGCGTGCAATCATCAGGTCGCGGTAGTTGAGCGACGCCGCCAGCATGCGAACCAGGATTTGCGTCGGGAGAGGTTTGGGCTCGGGGCGATCGCAGCGGCGCAGCCCATCAACGGACTGGCTCCCGGCGACAAGTTCGTAGGCGCGCATCGCATGTCCTCCAATAAAATCCGACCTCTATGCTAGCCTCTTGCACCGCTGACGGGCGTTCGCTCTGGATCGATTCGAAGCTCTTTATCCGTCGAGTAGCCGCGCAGGCAGTGGCGCCTCATTCGACCTGCCGTATGCGTAACCGAGGGCGCGGAGAAACCTGTTTTGAATGCTACTCTCTCTGTGAACCCGATCGCCGTTGCCTTGCGGCTGTGCGCTGTGGCCGCATGGGGTGTCGCGCTCGCGGCGTGCGGCCAGCCGCCGCCTCCCGCCGCAAATTCCGCCCCTAATCCGAAACCCGCGGCAGCGGTGGACGATGCGCGCCTTCTCG
>Ga0210409_10002157_pt1 | contig 23843 bp, 22 predicted proteins | sample IncBWH17MmetaG_FD_161649 | JGI IMG/M metagenome (GOLD analysis project Ga0210409, IMG submission 161649) | Forest soil microbial communities from Barre Woods Harvard Forest LTER site, Petersham, Massachusetts, United States - Inc-BW-H-17-M | ecosystem: Environmental > Terrestrial > Soil >...
CGCGCTGACGACGGCATGGAGTTGATTCGCGTCGAAACGTTTCAAGCCCCTTCTGCCGCCGCTCTTCCCAGCGAAGCCGAACTTACCGCCAAGATCGACAAGATCGCCGCGGATTTGAAAGATTTGCGGAAAGCTCCCGCCGCCGAGCCGTACGATGGCCCCGCGCTCCTCAGCGGACGCGCCGCCGCCGTTTTCTTCCACGAAGTCCTCGGCCATCGCCTGGAAGGTCACCGCCAGCGCGACGAAGACGAAGGACAAACCTTCACCAAGAAGGTCAACCAGGAAGTCCTTCCGAAATTTCTCAGCGTTGCCGACGACCCCACTATCCACGAACTTGCCGGAGTGAAACTCGCCGGCTCCTACAACTACGACAGCGAAGGCTCGCCCGCCCAGCGCGTCGACGTCATCCAGGACGGCATCCTCAAAAATTTCCTGATGTCCCGCATGCCCATCAAGAATTTCGGAATCTCTAACGGTCACGGCCGCAATCAGCCCGGCTACATGCCCACCGGCCGTCAAGGCAATTTGATCGTCACCTCGACGCAGACCGTTCCCGAAGCGCAACTCCGCCAGAAGCTCATCGAGGAAGTAAAGCGCCAGGGCAAGCCTTACGGCCTCTACTTCGATGACATTCAAGGCGGCTTCACGCTAACCACACGTCAGCTTCCGCAAGCCTTTCAAGTTCTACCCGTGATTGTCTATCGCGTATACGCCGATGGACGTCCCGATGAATTGGTTCGCGGCGTCGACATCGTCGGCACTCCCCTTGCTGCGCTAACCCGCATCATGACCACCGGCGACCAGCAGCACGTCTTCAACGGCGTCTGCGGCGCGGAAAGCGGCAGCGTTCCCGTTTCCGCCGTCGCTCCCGCCATGCTCTTCTCCGAAATGGAAGTGCAAAAGCGCGGCCATTCGCACGAGCGTCCCCCCATCTTGCCTCCGCCCGGTTTTGAAAGTGCGACGACCACAGCACAAGGCGAGCTATCCAAGACGGAGGTGAAGCCGTGAAAATCGCCCGCCCGACGTTCGCCTTCGGAGTTGCAGCTCTTCTGATCGCAAGCAGCGTCTCGTTATACGCTGCCAACCACGCCACCAAATCCAAAGACGACGCCACGAAAGCGCCTGCGTCCGGCCCCATCGCGGCTGCGCGCATAGCGGCCAGCGGTGACACGCTGCTGGACGCTTTGCTCACCGAACTCGATCGTTCCCGCGCACAGCTGAAAATGGACCAGGTCGCCGCGCCCTATTACATCGAATATCGCGTCAACGATGTCGACGAATACCAGGCCGAAGCCGCGTTCGGTGCCCTCCGCGAAAGCCAGCGCGTGCGCTATCGCGTTCTCCGCGTCGTCGTCCGCGTCGGAGATTACAAGCAGGACAGCTACTACAACCAGGGCATGGGCGAGAGCAATGTCATCCCCCTTGATGACGACCCGATCGCCTTGCGCCACCAAATCTGGCTGGCCACCGACGAAGCCTACAAAGCTGCCGGCGAGGCCCTCACCGAAAAACAGGCCGCGCTAAAGCAATTCAGCGCCGATTCAGATCCCATCGACGATTTCGCCAAGGCTCCCGTCGTCACCGCTGTCGAGCCGACCGTCGCCCTGCAAATCGACGACCCCTCCTGGAGGAAAACCCTCGAGGACGTCACCAGCCTCTATCGCCAGTATCCAGACGTGCAGTCCGTCAGCGCCTCCGCGCGCTTTTCCGCGGTCAACGAATATCTCGTAAACTCCGAAGGCACCGTTACGCGTTCCGGCAGGAAGACCTACAACGTCACCTTTAACAGCTCCGCGCAAGCCGCCGATGGCATGCGCCTCAGTCGCAATCCATTCTGGATGGTTGCCAAAGCCGAGGAACTTCCCTCTCGTGAAAAATTGCTCGGCGACGCCAGAAAAACTTTGGATACGCTGGTAGCTCTGCGCCAGGCGCCCATCGTCGAAGAAGAGTATCGCGGCCCGGTGCTGTTCGCGCCCGATGCCGCCAATGACGTGATCGCCTCGCTTGTCGGCTCGAATGTTCTCGGCCGCAAGCCGCAGCTCGGCAGGCCCAATCGCACCGTCGGCGCCTTTGCCACCAGCTACAAAACGCGCGTACTGCCCAACTTCCTCAGCGTCGTCGATGATCCGACCATGCGCGATTTTGAGGGCAAGAGCCTCGTCGGCGCCTATCAAGTCGACGATGACGGCGTGAAAGCGCAACCCGTCACCCTCGTCAACAACGGCACGCTCATCAACTATCTCGTCGGCCGGCAGCCCATCCGCGATTTCCCTGCTTCCAATGGCCATGACCGCGCCGGCGCCGGCACCTATCCCGCGCCAAACCTCGGCGTGCTGCTCATCAAGAGCAAGGAAGCGCAATCTCCCGAAGAATTAAAGAAGCGCGTCATCCAGATGATCACCGAACAGGGCAAGCCTTACGGTTATCGCGTCGAGACCCTCGGTCCCGTCAACTCTCCGCGGCTGCTCTATCGCGTCTACCCTGACGGCCGCGAACAGCTCGTCCGCGGCGCCATGTTCAGCGAACTCGACGTCCGCGCCCTGCGCAGCGACTTGATCGCCGTCGGCAACGATCCCCAAGTCAGCAACCGTACCGGCGGCATTGCCACCACCGTCATCAGCCCCTCGCTGCTCTTCGACGAGCTAGAAGTTAAGCGCGCCGACACCAGCAAGGACAAGCTCCCAGACTATCCGCCTCCGCCCCTAGAGAAAAAATGAGGCTAGCAGCATCTTGTGCGTATCGGTGCGTTGTCATCCTGAGGTCCCGGCGCCTTTCAGCCGAGCCGAAGGATCTCAACCGAATGTATCTGCGATGTGAAATGGGCCATCACCTGTAGCGGCCGCGGACTTTCGCGGTCGCTTTTAACTTTTCGCCGGCGCGCCGCCAAATTGTAATGACCGACGATCCCCAAGACGCATCCCTCGACCCCCTCGACGCGACCCCGCCCGAGCCCTCGCTCAATTTCCGCAAGCGCCTCGAAGAGCTAGGCCAAATGGCCCTTCTCGTCTTCATCCTCGCCTCCGCTGCCTTTCTCTCCGCCATCACAGCCATGCGCATCGCCATCCACGGCCGCGAAGTCACCATGCCCAATCTCACCGGCAAATCCGTCACGGAAGCCACCAGCATGCTCCGCTCCCGCGGCCTGGTCCTAAAGGTCGCCGACCGCGTCTACAGCGAGCTGCCCATCAACGTCGTAGTCCGGCAGACTCCCACCGCCGGCCTGCTGATGAAAGAATCCCAGCAAGCGCACATAGTCCTCAGCCTCGGCCAGCGTCAACTCCAGATCCCCCTCCTCGAAGGCAATTCCCTCCGCGCTTCCCGCATCGAACTCCTTCGCGCCGGCCTGCAAGTCGGCGAAGTCACCGCCGTCACCATGCCCAAGCCCCCCGACGAAGTCCTTATTCAGACGCCCCGCCCCGGCACCGGTGCTGCCACGCCCCGCGTCGACGTCCTCATCTCGCAAGGCCCACGCGAGTCCGCCTACGTAATGCCCCACTTCGTAGGTATGACCGAGTCCAACGTCCACAGCCGCCTCGAAGCCGGCCACCTCCGCGGCAAAATAAATTATGTAACCGCCCCCCAATGGCCCCACGCCACCGTGATCGATCAGTCTCCGCTAGCCGGCTCCCGTCTACCAGCCGCCTCCACCATAGAATTAACCGTAGCCAATTAGCGGTGCTTGTCTCAGCGGGCTTTAGCGAAACGTTGTAGGGGCTGCGCTTTAGCGCGTCCCAGTCCGAGCGCGGCGAGGGTCCCCGACCCAGTCCGGAGGGAGGCCGAAGAGGCTACGCAGGCCACGGAGTAGCCATGTCCACCTACCTAGGCGACAAAGTCGCCCAATCAATTCTTCGCGACGGGGCTGACAGATCGACTAGCGCAGTTCCGGAGGGCCGCGACGAAAATCCGTTCGCGCAAATCCCGTTCCCCAGCGCTCCGCTAGGCCTATACAACGGCCGCCCCTGGTTCCTTCTGTTCGCCGGCGCCTGGTACAAACTCCTGGATTGGCTCACCTAGCTTTGGAGTGCGGCGGTCTTGCCGCCGCTTTTCAGGTTGAAGCCGCCAACACAAGCGCCAACGAGGGCTGGGCGTGCAGCCGCCACCAGTGTCATCCTGAAGCCCAGCGTCTTTTGCAGGACTGAAGGATCTCAACCGATCGTGTTTGCGCGATCCGCCGTTTGAAGGGGAGGCGGGCGTTCCTCATCCATCAATGAAAATCATGCGAAACCGTCTGCGCCCGCGTAATCCCCAACGGCCGCACGCGCTCCGCTTTCACCGAAATCACATTGTCCTGATTTTGCAACCGCCCTTCAATCAACAAAAATTGCTGATTCACCACCACAATGTGATGCTCCTGAAAAATCTGCGGCGTAATAATCGCATTCGCAATCCCGGTTTCATCTTCCAAGCTCAGGAACACAAATCCCTTCGCCGTCCCCGGACGTTGCCGCGCAATCACTGCTCCCGCAACGCGCACCCGCGTCCCATCCGGCAAGCGTTGCAAATCACGTGCCGACAAAACTCCTTGTCTCCGCAAATCGGCGCGGTGATAGCTCATCGGATGCGGCCCCACCGTCATCCCCGTATTGCGAAAATCCGAAACCAGCCGCGCCTCCGGAGTCATCGGCTCCAGTGGAGAATATTTCGCAACTGAAAAATCAGCAACTGAAGAATCCTCACTTTCTGTTTCCGCGAGCAGCGCTTCCGATTCTTCTACACGCTCTAGCAGCGGTCCCGGCCTCCGCGAAGCTCGCTCAATTTGCCACAGCGCATCGCGCCGGTGAAATCCGGCCTTGCTGCCCACAAAATTCAGCGCCCCAATCTCCGCCAATGCCGTCAACTCCGATTTCTGCAACCCCGGAACGCGCAACTTCAAATCCTCGATCGAAGCAAACGCGCGAACGCCGCGCTCGCGCACAATTTCCTTTCCCACTTCCTCACGCAACCCTTTCACGAATCGCAGCCCCAACCGCACGCACAACTTCTCTCCATCCCGCTCAATCGTGCACAGCCAATCCGAGCGCGTCACATCGATCGCCCGCACGCGCAACCCATGCCGTTGCGCATCTTTCACCAGCGTCGCCGGAGAATAAAATCCCATGGGCTGATTATTCAAAATCGCCGCGGTAAACGCCGCCAAATACCGGCACTTCAAATACGCGCTAGCATAAGCCAGCAGCGCAAAGCTCGCCGCATGCGACTCCGGAAATCCATACAGCGCAAACGAAGTAATCGACTTCACGATGGTGTCTTGCACTGTGCCCACAATCCCGTTCTTTTCCATCCCGCGCCGCAGCTTCACTTCCACTTCGCCCATGCGCTTTTCCGAGCGCTTGAATCCGAACGCGCGCCGCAACTCCTCCGCTTCCCCACCCGTAAATCCTGCCGCAATCATGGCCATGCGCAGCAACTGTTCCTGAAACAAGGGCACTCCCAAAGTGCGCTCCAGCACCGGCTCCAGCGACGGATGCAAACATTCCGGCGCCTCGCGCCCTTGCCGACGCTTCAAATACGGATGCACCATTTTTCCCACAATCGGCCCTGGCCGGATAATCGCCACCTGCACCACAATGTCGTAAAATTTCACCGGCTTCAGCCGCGGCAAGCACGCCATCTGCGCGCGGCTTTCGATCTGAAACATTCCGACCGTGTCCGCGCGCTGCAACGTTTCGTAAACCAAAGGATCATTCGCGGGCAATTTCGCCAGGTCTACTTCTTCTGCCTGATGCTCGCGAATCAGCTTCAACGAATCTTCCAGCACCGCCATCATTCCCAATCCAAGCAAATCCACTTTCACGATGCCCATGTCCGCGCAATCTTCTTTGTCCCACTGCACCACCACGCGCCCCGGCATCGTGGCCGGCTCCAGCGGCACCACGGAATCGAGTTGCCCCTGGCACACCACCATCCCGCCCGAGTGCTGCCCCAAATGCCGCGGCAAATCCTGCACCTTCACGCACAATTCGAAAAACTTGCGAATCTTCGGATGCTGAATATCAAAACCCGCATCGCGAAAGTGCCGCTCAAACGTGTCGTTTTCATCCTTGTATTCCCACGCGCCTACCAAACTGGCCAGCCGCGCCAGCGTTTCCGGATCGAACGACAACGCTTTGCCAATCTCCCTCGCCGCGGAGCGCCCGCGATACGTGATCACGTTCGCGGTCATCGCCGCGCCCAATTTTCCGTAACGTTCGTACACATATTGAATCGCGCGCTCGCGCTGATCTCCGCTGGGCAAATCCAAATCGATGTCCGGCCACTCGCCGCGCTCCTCCGAAAGAAACCGCTCGAAGAGCAGCTCCATGCCCACCGGATCAACGGCCGTAATTCCCAGCGCATAGCACACTGCGCTGTTCGCCGCCGACCCGCGGCCCTGCACCAAAATATTTTTCTCGCGGCAAAAACGCACAATGTCCCAAACAATCAAGAAATATCCTGGCAGATCGAGGTTTTCGATCAGCGCCAGCTCGCGATCAATCTGTTTCTGAGCCTTCTCGTTCTCTGAGCCGTAGCGGTCGCGCATGCCTTCTAGCGTTCGCTCGCGCAGAAATTGCATCTGCGAGCAGCCTTGCGGCGTCGGATACTTGGGAAACTCATATCCCAAATCTTTCAGCGTGAATTCCAGGCGCGACGAAAGCTCCTGCGTATTCGCGACTGCTACCGGCAAATCGGCGAACAAGCGCGCCATCTCCGCCGGCGATTTCAGGTGCCGCTCGGAATTGCGGCTCAGCAGCTTCCCCGCAGTGGCCAGCACGTGGTGATTGCGAATGCAGGTGAACACGTCCAGCAATTCGCGCTCGTCCGGCGTCGCATGGCAAACTCCATTCGTCGCCAGCAAAGGCAGAGATAATTTCCGCGCGATCTCCACCGCGGCCTGATTGCGCGCTTCTTCTTCCCGGCAGAAGTGGCGCTGCAGCTCCACGTAAACATTTTTGCGTCCGAACAAATCACACAACTGCCGCACGCATTCCGTGCCCTGTGCAATCCCGCCGCTCGTCAAAGCAGCAGTCAGCGGTCCTTCTTCCCCGCCAGTCAGGCAAATCAATCCTGCATGCAATCCCGCAAGCTCTTCGCGTTCGACGTGCCCTTCGCCTTTACGCTCGGCGCGCAATTTCATGTGCGTAATCAAGCGGCACAAATTCTGGTAACCCTCGCGCGATTTCACCAAAAGCGGATAGCGCCACCCAAACGCGGAAGTCACTTCCGTTCCGATGTGCGCCTTCACTTTGATTTTGTTTGCGGCAAGATAAAATCGCGGGGCTCCGTAAACACCATCGCGATCCAGCACGGCCATCGCCGGCATCTCATGCGCTTTACACGCCGCGGCCAACTCTTCCGGCACGGAGGCGCCTTCCAGAAAACTAAATGCCGATCGCGCGTGCAGTTCCGTGTACATCAGTCGTAGACTCCGCGCAGAAACCATTCTTGCCGTAGCGCGTCGTAATAAATTCGGTAGAGCCCACGTTGCGGGCCAGTGCCGCTCTGCTTATTGGGTTGCGACCGATCATTTTTTTGTTGGAACAAAACTGGCGCAGCATGCTGCGCCGCTACAACGGAAGAAGAAAAGTCGATTTCGAGATCCCATTCGTCTTGATGCCAGGCGTCTTCTTGCCACCAATCTCCTGAGCTGCGCCATGGGCCTGAAGCCGCTATGACTTCGCCGCGCATCCCTCGAAAATAAACTCTTGCCGGCTGCTCGTGCCGCAGATCCACACGCACAGGCTGCGCAGGGCGCATCACGCGAAGCGCTGTCACACTGGCTCGTGGCTCAGATCTTTCTTTAGTCTTCAGCTCTTTATTGCTGCGCTGCTTGCTTTGCTCGTTCGAAACAGCAAACCGTTTCATCCGAAAGCTTTCTGGCCGATGGCTATCGAGCAATTCCGCGCAACCCAAATTCCCTTCCCCTACCAACTTCGCGAGTCGCGCAATGGTCACCTCCAACTTCTCCGGATCGGGTCCGGACGGCACAAACAATCCGTTCTGCGCCACGCGTGGCGCCGCGGCATCCGCAGTCATATAGATTTTCTGGATTGGCGCAGGCGGAGGATCACCTTGCAGTTGCAGGCGCAACAATTTCAGCAGCGTTTTTGCATTGCGCATGGGCACCGGCAGGGTCAGCAGCTTCTCGAAATGCTTTACTTCCGGTTTCGTTCGCAAATCTTCCTGCAAGGTCTGGAAATCTTTTTCGAACGACGGCTGCAACTCGAAGCGAATGCGTACCGCACGCACCGCTAGCGCCCGCGCCTCTAAGCGCGCACAAAGCTGGTCCAGCAATCGCCCAAGCAAAAAGGACAGCGGCTCCAGTTCTTCCACCGCGTCATCCAGTTCCTTCTCTTCCGCGAAACTGGAAGACTGTTGCGCCAACACTAGCGAACGCTGCCTTACCCCGCGGGCCAATTCGCTCAAGCGCACACCTTCTTGCCCCAGGCGTTCGGAAAGCTGCAAAACCGGCAGCGCCGCCAACGCCTGCAGCGTTTCCACTCCCCAACGCTCTAAAAGTTCCAGGGTTTCTGCTTCCGTAGTGAGAACGCAAACCGGCAAAGCGCCTAGACGCTGCCGCTCTTCACCTGCGGGAATAATCGTGATTCCGGGAAAACCGCGGGCTGTGTGAATGGCCCCTTCGATATTCGCGGCAACTGCTGCACGCGCCGCCAAGCCAATCCCGGCAACCCGCCGGGCCAATTCCTGTGCAATATTTTCGTCAGAGCCGAATAGAGCTGCCAGTCCATCGAGATCGAGAACGATTGTATCCGGCGCGGTGTCTTCCACGCGCGGAGAGACGCTCCACGCCGCGTCCAGCAAGGCTGCGTGCGCCGATCTCTCCTGCGCTTCCGAGCGCATGCAAATCTGCACATTGCTGAACTGCGCCACCTGCGCCTTGGTCATTCCTATCTGAATCCCTGCTTCGAACGCCGCCGGATTTGCTGCTACCACACTCCACAGCGGCGGCGCTCCGCCAAGCAGCGCCAGCGGGCTTTCGCCGAGTGACGGCTGGCCGCGTACGATCGCCTGGACCAAAAAATCCGGAATATAAACGCAAGCAAAACCCATAAAGCAAACCAATTCGAATACTGAGTAGCGCTGGCTTGCCCTGAGTTGCGAAGGGCATTTTGCCGGCGCTTGTATCCGTCATCGAGATCTCCAAATCGTCTGTGCCTCGAAAATGTCACGCTCCACGCTCTGTGGCACAGCCACTCTTGGCTGTGTTCCGTCACGAATGTTAATCAACCGCGGCTGCGGAATTTGTATCCGGGAACGCAACACATCTCCGCCCACAGCAAATCCCCACAGCAACTTCGCGAAGGGATAGCTAGGTGGATAGCGGACAAAACGAGGTGTTGTTTCAGTGGGCACAGGCCCCTCGCTCCTCGGGGTAAACGTGAGTGCCTGTGCTACCTGAGGCGAAGTGTCCGCCCATTTTGCTTCTCCCGCTTCCAATCGCAGCACCAACGACGCGCACGTTTTCGCATGCGGTTCCTGCTCGAGCAGCAGCAAAATCGTCGGCGTATCTTCCACCGCGCGCCGAAAACGAAACCAGGCATTTAGCGGGACTTGGCGCGCGGTCTTGGTCGGCACATCGCTCAAGTCCACGGCTACCATGCCAAATCCGCCGGCCTGGATCAGCAAATCCATAGCACGCAGCGCCTGATCGATATTCTGGCAACGCACCCAGAGCAGCTTTTCCAGTGCGATCCCCGCTGCATTTGCCGTCAGCGGATCGAAGCTGTCGCGTGCGTCCACCAGCGCGCACACTTCTCCGTCCGCGGTTCGCGAAGCCAAAGCAGAAAGCAGCAGGCTGGTCCGCCCGGAAGACGGCGCTCCGCAAATCTCGGTCATGGCCCCGCGTGGCAGCCCTCCCACTAAGGCATCCATTTCCGGAATGCCGGTGGACACCAATTCAAATGCATTGCGATCGCGATAAGCGAAAGGGGAGGCGACGCGTCCGCGCAAATCGGCTTCGATTTTAGAGCGTAGGGTAGCGAGTGAACTGGCAGCCATGGGTAGTCAGGGCGAGTGGCGAGGGACGGATACTTCGTTTTTTGTTCGCCTGCGGTAATTCTCCGCAAATCGCTCGTTCGTGTCAAGCGCCGGTCCGATTTTCTGCGTTTACCAAGAATTAGGAGGCTTAGTCGGCAGAATATCGCGAGCCTCTCCACCGGTAAATTGTGTGAGTATGATTGTCAGCCCATGTTTTCTGGATGTTGTAGTGGCCATCCGTGATGGCTTTCAAGACCGTGACCCTATCAAGCGCGCCGACATCTCCGTCTTCCCCTAAAGTCTGAGCGAATTGAGCATCTGGCTGCTGAATGAAGAGACTAAGAGCGCACCCCGCCGACCCGCAGAATATCGGGTTCCTATTCTCGACCAGAACAGCGGGAAGCCCTCGCGGCGCTACCTGCAACTCTCGCCACATCAGGTTTGTTCGGAATGTCTCTTCGCAACCCTTCTTGAAGTCACCCTCAAATTGGTCGCAATACTCTGCCTCATCTGCCGCAAGAGCCTTAAGAACACCAGGAGGCAACGGTTTCTCTTCCGTATTGCCAAGTGACCGCGTGCTGATGGGGGCTGCGACGGCAGCCGCGGCTTCAGAGGCATTCAGTTTTCCTCGAACTGCCATGTTTTCCAAAATCTGGTTGCGTCTTTGTAATGCCCTGTCGGGATGCGTAAACGGAGAGAAACCTGCCGGCGATCGCAATACTCCGGCCAGCAGAGCTGCCTCCTCCGCGCTCAGGCCATTGGTACCCTTTTGGAAGAAGTGTTCAGAGGCATTCTCAACGCCTATTGCTCCCGGACCGAAGTAAGCTCTATTCGCATAGATTGTGAATAATTGCTGTTCCGAAAAACGTCGTCGGATGTGCCAACTCAGCCGAAACACGTCCAACTGATATCGTGCGGCTCCTCCGGGTCTATTACACATGAGCGTGCGCGCAATTTGATCCGGAAAACGAATACCAGGTTCTGCACTCGTGAGGGCATCTTGGAATGGCTTCCCGATGTAGTCGAACGGAATAGCGAACGACAGGCCAGCAAGGCAAGAATCGGTCGCGAGAGAGGCAGAATCGGGCGCAAAATCCGATAGCTGATCCATCGTGGGTAAGTCGCCGGTGTAGAGAAAGACCCAGCCGCAAATGCAACCTGCTGTAATCACAAGCAAAACAGCCATTCCGAGTAACACTTTATATAGCGCAGCCATAAACAATATTAAACGCGGCTTCGTTTTTGTCTTTTTCTGCCTGTCAGGGCCGAAGCTAGGCCACTGTCAAGGATTAATCGTCACATTTCAGCGGGTCAGCAGGATAAGGGGTTTCTTTTCCTAAGAGAGTCCGATCCATAAGAAATGATAAAAACGCCTGATCGTAATCATCACTTCTAGAGACATACTGTTCTCGATCTTTGTTTACCCAGGATTCGGCAATCCTATAGGAGTTTCCAACGGCCTCCAAACGAACCTGGTATATGCAGAAACCTGTCCAGCTCCGATGCAAGTACAACCACTCGCCTTCGAGATAAATAAACCAGCGGTCATCCATATCTCGTGGAATGCATCCCAAGCTGATGCGTTCGTATTCTTTAAACGAAAAACTTCGCTCCAAGTGGAGTGCAGTTCTCGCGAGAGGCATGCTTTTCACCTTCCAGGAACTGCGAGTGGCTTTTTCTAATTGGCTCACAGACAGGCTCGCTTAACGTCTACTTGGAATTCTCCCGCATCTAACCGCCGCGGCCAAGCGCGTCGACAAACCGCGTCCGCTGATTCCGATAATGCGACGCTTGAGCAACGGCCCACGTTAGCAACGTTGCGCTGCTTTCGGAAGCCCGCGCTGGTGCTATACTCCGCGAAGACTAATCCTCGTTTTGGAGGCTTCCATGGCAACCGCTACCGTAAGGAATCCTGGTCTTCCCGGACCTCCCAAATTCGCCACCGTCGAAGAGGAACGCCGGCACCGCAAAGAGCGTCTAGCGGCCTCCTTCCGGCTGTTCTCGAAATTCGGCTTCGATGAAGGCGTCGCCGGACACATCACCGCGCGCGATCCGGAGCACTCGGATCACTTTTGGGTGAATCCGTTTGGCGTACACTTCAGCCAGATCCGCGTTTCGGATTTGATGCTTGTCAACGCCAAGGGCGAAGTGGTGGAAGGCAAGCATCCGCTGAACGCCGCTGCGTTTGCGATTCATTCCAGCGTGCATCACGCGCGGCCGGATGTGATCGGCGCGGCGCATTCGCATTCGCTGAATGGGAAAGCGTGGTCGTCGCTCGGCCGATTGCTCGACCCCATCACACAAGATGCTTGCGCATTTTTCGAAGATCATGCGGTGTTCGATGACTTCACTGGCGTCGTATACGATACAAGCGAGGGCGAACGCATCGCGCGGACGCTGGGCACACGCAAAGCAGCTATCCTGCGCAATCACGGCTTGCTGACCGTCGGCGAAACGGTGGACGAGGCGGCGTGGTGGTTCATCACCATGGACCGCAGTTGCCAGGCGCAACTCCTCGCCGAAGCCGCGGGGGAGCCCATTTCGATCGACCGCGAAAACGCGCTGCTCACGCGCGGGCAAGTGGGCACGCACGGCGCCGGATGGTTCCAGTTCCAGCCGCTGTGGCAGCGCATCACGCGCGAACAGCCTGACCTATTCGATTGACGTGAGCCGTGAGTGGTTTTGGCTGAGCGAAAGTTGAAACGACGAACTCGCTGCCGTTACTCTACCGCGAGCCCTGAAAAAACTCCGCCATGCTCGGCGCATTCTTTGCGCCGCCGGGCCAGTGATTTTCGTCCAATCCGAGCGCTTCCATCGTGAGGCGTAGCGTGCTCTCGTGGTGATACAAAGTGATGGAGCGATACGCCGGCTTCACCTTGGAGCTGACCAGAATGGTCGCGACGCGGCCGCCGCCCCAATGCCCTGCGCCGTCGCTCTCATCGTCGCCAGAAGCTTCGTCATAAGTGACAACCAGCAGCCCCGTATCTTCAAACACTTTACTGGCGAGCAGCGGGCTGAAAATGTTCTTCAGCCAGTCGTCGCTTTGCTTTAGCGCCGTTGCGTCGCCGCAGCGGGCGTTTCCCTGGTTGCGGCCGTTGGTGCCTTTAACGCTGTGGCCGTCGTCAAAAAGATTGGGGACAAAAAAGGAATAGTTGGCGAGCCGGTTTTGCGCCAGGTCGTCGGAAAATTGCGCGAAGGGGGCGAGATTGGCGCGCTCGTTATCCGCGATATCTCTCTGGAAATAGGCCAGCGGATTGTGGCGTTTAACGTATGCGGTGTTATCGATGTTCCCGCCCATGTATCCCGGGCCGGGCACGCCTTCCACGTAAGCTCGCCAAGTTTTGCCATTCTGTTTCAGCTCGCGAATCACGTTGTCTACATCGACGTGCTCCGTGCGCAGATCGCCCAGGCGGCCCTTGTACAGGGCTTGCCCCGTGGTCAACACAAAATAATTGCTGATGGACGGATGCGAATTGGCGTAGAAGGACGTCGCCACCGCGTACTTGGCGGCGAGGCCATTCAGAAAGCCCATCGTCGAATTGCCGATGACGCAGCTGAAGTCCTGATTTTCCTCGACTACTACGAACACGTGATCCATGCGCGGCACTTGCGCGCGGCAAACCGCAGCGCACAGCAGCAGCGCGCAGGCAATAGCGATTCCTATTCGCAATGTCTCTCTGTTTCCTGATGGCACAATCGCTCCCCACACTCTTTCTACCGGCACGATTCCGTGATGTCGGCCAGAGCATCCAACTCGATTTCATTTGCCCCAGCGCCTCCACGTAGCGGCGCCGCGGGCAGCGGCCGCTCGCTACAGTGTGGAAGATACTGGCTTACCGGCTGCTGCGAATGTTTCTCGAAATAACTTTTCAGGCCGGCGAGTCCCCAGCCGTCGTTGAATCCGTAATGCTTCATCTCCTTGTACGCTTCTTGCTTCGATTTTCCTTTGTAATACATTTCGTACAATCCGACGATAAGCATAGCGCGATCGCGGCCGAGGTCGCAGTGAATGTAGATGGGATGATAGCGCTTGTCGCGCAGCAAACAGAGAACCGCATCGACGTGTTTCTTGGATGGCTCCTTGGGCGAAGCGCTGATCGTGCCGGTCAGTAGCGTCATCCCATATTTCTTGGCTCTGTGCTTCTCTCGATTGTTGAGCCCGGGAAATAATCGCAGTTGCACGATGTACTTTACGCCCTTGGATTGCAGGAATTCGTAGTCCGCATCCGTTTTTGGTTTCGATCCCTTGTAGACGCCTTCATCCAATTCCTGAAAGCGGACGATTTGCGTGCCTGCTGCGGGATGGATGCGCCGAATGTCCGGTGCGTTTGTGCGGATAGGCGACTGCGCGACAGACCGGCATCCCACCGCCACTAAAGCCAGGAGGAACAAAGGAACGTTTCGCATTCGATGTTGGGCGCGTTACCCCAAGCGCGCCAGGCGCGACAAGACGTGCGCGTTTTCCAGCACCGCGCTCAGGGAGACAAAGTTGCGCCGGTCTACCAGTGTCTTGGTGGCATCGACCAAGCGCCCTTTCCGCAAATGCTCGAGCGTGTCGCCCAACGAGACGGCGAAATGCAGCATAACGCTGGAATCGCGGTAGCAGTCCGCCACGCAGGCCGTGCATCCGTCGCGCACAAATGGCGCTTCCGCAAAATCCCACACAGCGGAAATCTTTTCCTTCCAGGAATCGCAGCGCCACATGTCGTAGTTCCAGTCCATATAAAAGCTTTTGAAGCCGCCATAGCACTCGAAGGTTTCCTGCTCGCCGCGTAGGTGGCGCTTCATATCCGCCACCGAGGCGCTCGGATTGTTCACCGGAAATTCGGCGCGCAGGACGTCGACAGAGTCGAACGCCGCTACCATTTCTGCGTTCGTGAAACTCATGAGCTGCGAATCGCTCGACCACGCCAGCGAGGAAGACCCGAGCCGCGACGTCTGTGGATAGGAAAAGGCCACGGCCTCGAATCCCAACTCGCGAAGTAGCGGCGCGAGTTCGCGGTAGTCTCCCAGCAACTTGCTCATGGTCACCTGCGCCAGTGGAGTCATGTTCAGCTGGCGCATGCGCGATGTAGCGGTGCGAATGCGCGGGCCCAGCCCTTCGAGGCCGCGATTCGCCTCGTGCTTCGCGATTGTCGCGGCATCGATCGAGATATAAATAGTCTTCAGTCCCGCCGCGGCGAGCTTGTCCAGTTGCGACGCGAGCAGCCAACCGTTGGTGATCAGCGCAGGCCCCATATCGCGCTCGACGACCATGGCAATCATGTCCGCCAGGCGCGAGTGAAGTAGAGGCTCGCCTCCAAAAAAGCTAATGTAGCGGATATCGCGTTTGCGCAGGATGTCCAGCGCCCGGCCGAACTGGTCGGCGTCGATCCAACGTAAGTTCCGGGAGCCGACCTTGCCGCGCGCAAAGTTGCAGAAGTCACAAGCGGCGTTGCACGCGTTGGTCACGGCCACGTTGCACAGCGCCGGCCCACCGCGCCGCAGCAGCCGCAGTATGTCCCAGGTCTTGGAGGCAAAAGTTGTCATTTTGGTGAGCAGCGGCGGGCAGTTGCGTCCCGCTTTTGGAAGTGGCAAAAATTAGATTCGCGAGCGGTAGGAAAGGGCGGCCAAGGCCGGCGCCTCTCGTCAGGACTTCCAGGGATTGAAAATGGGCACTTGCAACCCTACAAAATCACTGTCATTCCTTGAAACGACCGTCAGATTGTGGTGTATCGCGGTCGCAGCCAATAAGCCGTCTATGATCGACAGTGCTCGCCCCTTACTCTTTGCGATAGCTGTCAATGAGCCCCAGCGATCCGCTATTGCGGCGTCAATTGACAGAATTCTGGACGAAAAACGCGACGGCAGCTCGATCTCCAGCCATGTTTCCAACAATGTTCTGCGCTTGCTGGGGGCTAAACTAGCCACGCCCTTGCGAATCTCTCCGACCGTAAGAACGCTCAGAAATAGCAGACTTTCTTCGGCAGTTTCCAACCAACTGATGACCCGCGGTTCTGGGCGCAAGCGGACCGCCTCGGAGACGCAGTTGGTATCAAGCAAATAGCCTTTCATAGCTCGATGTCGCGCCCCTCGTCTTTCTGTCGTTCCAGATCGAGTTCGACACCCACAAGCGGTGAGGTCCTGAAGAATTCGACCAGCGTTTTCGGCTGATGAGATCGGCCCACAAGCTCTTCGTATTGCTCGTCCGCGATCATCACCACTGCTTCTTTACCTTGCCGGGTGATGAGTTGTGGCCCTTCCGCTCGCGCTCGACGGAACAACTCACTGAATCGCGCTTTGGCAGTTTGCACCTGCCACTCCCCACCGATATTTTTTCGCGACTTCTTTCCGGCCCTGCCGACGGCTGCCTTCCTGGATTTTGCCATTAGTCCTCCCTATACGCACTGGTCTGACTAGTCATTCTACCACAAGTTCGTGCCCTCGCCTCTTCCCGGGCGCTGGAAAATTTGAATCGAACCCTAATCCGGTCCATATTGAAGAGGATTTTGTGGAGGTCGTATGAGCGGTTTTATTTGGCTAACCATCGCCGCCTTGCTGCTATTCGCATGGATCGGGAGTTTTATCGTGTACCACGTCGCGGGCTTTCTGATTCATCTTCTTTTGATTTTTGCGGTCATCGCGCTGGTGATTCAAGTATTCACAGGAAGACGCGTCACTTAAAGAGGTCCCCTCCCCTCTTTCGCGCCTGCACTATCTGACACGGCGCTATCTTTCCTTGTGGAACCACGAGGCGTTTTCGATTATAAACGGACTCGCCTTGCGAACCTGCGTTCAACGGGTGACCTAAATACAAACCGGCATGGAAAACTTACGGAGGATTGGACGCCTCTGTTTCGCGATTCCCATCGTCTTCTTTGGAGTTCAGTACATCCTGTACGGCCGTTTTGAGGGTGGCCTGCCGATCGTTCCTCCTTGGACGCCCGCCCCTCCCGTCTCGGCTTACCTGCTTGGCGCGGTCCTGATCGTTTTTGGCTTGAGCATCGCCATCTTGTGGCACGCGCGCTATTCTGCAATTTTCCTGGGGATTCTTCTCCTGTTCTCCTTCCTGTTCGTGCATTCCCTCCACGCCTCAGCGGTTCTTCACAACGGCACGGACCGCACCCGTGCCTTTGAAGGCCTGACCTTGTCGAGCATCGCTTTCATCTTTGCAGGACGTCTTCCTAAGGGTGACAAAACATCAGGACCGAGCGCAGGCGCGAACTGGCTGCTCCTTCTTGGACGATTTCTGTTCGCCATTTCCATGATTGTTTTTGGCGCGCAACATTTTATGTATGCGGCGTACATAGCCACGCTGGTACCCGCGTGGATTCCGTTTCATCTTTTCTGGGTTTATTTCACCGGTACTGGCTTTATCGCTGCCGGGCTCTGCATCGCCACGGGGATATTTGCGCCGCCGGCCTCCATGGCCCTCGGCACAATGTTCCTGCTCTGGTTCCTTGTGCTTCACGCCCCGCGCGTGGCCGCCAGTCCGCGCAACGGCGACGAATGGACCAGCGCCTTCGTAGCCCTGGCCATAGCCGGCGGCTCCTTCATCCTCGCCTCCGCCTTCTCAAAATCCAGCGCGTCGGATTCCGCCATCGCGCTGTAGCGCAGGTTTACCCTGATCCTCGAAGGGTCGGAGTCCGCGGAGCCCTGCGGCCTTTCCGATCCGCCTCGCCGCATCCCTTTGTAAATTGCAAATCGAAAAAATAAGGCGGGCCGTTGGGCCCGCCCTTAAAGATCCAACACTAAAAATACAAGAACCGTTTGACTCTTACGCCTTCGCCGCTTTCACTCCGTTAAACGCCACGGCGAGCCGCGACTTGTACCGGTTGCCCGTATTTTCGTGCAAAACGCCCTTGCCGATGGCCACGTCAATCGCCGACAGCGTCGGCTGCAGCAAAGTTCCTGCGGCACTCGCGTCACCCGCGCTAATCGCGGTGCGCAACCTCTTCATCAGCGTGCGTACCCTCGTGCGGTTGGCCCGGTTCACTTCCGCGCGTTGACGAGATTGCGCCGCGCGCTTCAAAACGGACTTCTTCTTTTTCTTTACTTTGGTAGCCTGTCCCTGGGCCATCTATCGCTCCTTTTGCATGTTCCGGAACATTTAACGTTAAACGAGGCGTTTCTCTTTGTCAAACGACCCAAAAGCTCCTTCTTCGCCTCAAACGTTGACGCAGGCGCCTGGCACTGCGGCTTCCGTGCCGGTGAAGCCCACGGGCGCACGCCAAAACAAGCACGACGAGCTGCGTCTCTTGATCAATTCGCACCACCCTATCATCGCCGTTGAAACCCCGGAAGAAGAGCGCGTGGAACAACTTCTTCTGGATGTCTCTGCGGAGCTTGCTGTCCCGCTCTTCACCTGGAGCGTTACCGCCGGCCTCGCTAAAGCGCACGGCGCGCCAATCTACCACACCGATGACGCGGAGCAGGCCGTTGCCAATATCGCCTTGATTCAAGGTGATGCCGTTTTTCTCCTTAAGGATTTCGCGCGTTATTGCGACAACGATCGCGTGTGCCGCCGCTTACGCGAGCTTGCCGAGAAATTTCGCGCCGAGCGCCGCTCCATCGTGATCACCGCCGCCGCGTTGCAGTTGCCTCCGGACCTGCGCGGCGATTCCGTCCCGTTTCAATTGGGCTTGCCCACTGCCGACGAACTGCTTCCCGGCGTGAAGAGCGTCTTGTCCGAAATGGGCCGCACGCAGCAGATTTCAATCGCTCTTGATATGGCTGGGATGACGCAGCTCGCGCAGAATCTGGTCGGCCTGCCGCAGGAAGAAGCCATGCGGGCACTGCGTATGAGCATCCTGGCGCGGCGACGTATAGACGCGGGCCTTCTCGATGCCGTGCTCGATGCGAAGCGCGATGCCTTGCGCAGCGACGGCCTCCTCGAGACGGTGCGCCGCGATGCATCTTTCGCCGACGCCGCGGGATTGCGCCGGCTGCGTGACTGGATTGCAAAGCGCAAAAGCGCGCTGACGCCGGAAGGTCGCCGCTTCGGCCTCGAGCCGCCCAAGGGAATTCTGATCACCGGCGTGCAGGGCTGCGGCAAAAGTCTCGCCGCGCGCTCCGTGGCCGGCGAATGGGGTTACGAGATGGCGCGGCTCGATGCCGGCGCGCTCTACGATAAATTCATCGGCGAGAGCGAAAAGAAACTGCAGAAGGCGCTGGAGCTCGCGCAAAAACTCGCGCCCATGGTTCTGTGGATCGACGAAATCGAGAAAGCGTTCGCCTCCGCCGGAAGCAGCGGCGACGCCGATGCCGGTTTGTCACAGCGATTGCTGGCTACGCTGCTGACCTGGATGCAAGATCGCGAAAGCGGCGTCTTCCTGGCCGCAACCTCCAACAACATTTCCGCGCTGCCGCCTGAAATGCTGCGCAAAGGCCGATTCGACGAAATTTTCTTCGTGGACTTGCCCACCGCCGAGGTGCGCGCCGCGCTCTTCTCCCTCCATTTGAAGAAACGCACCCGCGATCCGGGGGCGTTCGATCTGCAGAAATTGGCGAGCGTTAGCGAAGGCTTCAGCGGCGCCGAAATCGAGCAAGCCATCATCGCGGGCCTGTATACCGCGTTCGCGCAGAAGCAACAGCTAAGCACCGACATATTGGTCGCCGAAATTCGCGGCACGCAGCCCCTCAGCGTCACCCGCGCCGAAGACATCCAAGCCATCCGCGATTGGGCCAAAACCCGCGCCGTCCCCGCCGACTAAGCCAGCTTCAAGCTCGGGTCGGCGTTTAAAGAGGCGTCTCCGAATTGGCCAGCGCGAAAACGGAAGTAGGCGGCGGCGGCGATCATGGCGGCGTTGTCGGTGGATAACGCGCGGCTGGGAAAGAAGGCTTCGAGGCCCTTCGCCCGCGCGCGGTCTTCAAATGTGGCGCGCAGCTGACTGTTGGCGGCAACTCCGCCGGAGACGAGAATGCTTTCCGCGGATAATTCTTCCGCTGCGCCGAGCGTGCGGTCGACCAGATCGCGCACTACGGCGTTCTGAAATTCGCGGACCAACGAGAGCGTTTGCGGAGTGCACAGCGGGAGCAACTGCTCGTATTTGCGTTCGCCGCGCGCAAGCGCTTCTTCCCTGCTGCGAATTTCCGGCGCGTATTCGGGATGCTCGCGCACATGATATAGGACCGCGGTCTTCAGGCCGCTGAAACTGAAATCGTAAGGATTGCCGCGCGTCTTGATCGAACCGAACTTTACGGGAGCCGGGAATCCATTCGTCGCCGCCGCAAGCCGATCGAGAATCGGCCCGCCGGGATAGCCAAGGCCGAGCAGCTTGGCGACTTTGTCGTAGGCTTCGCCGGCCGCGTCGTCGCGCGTCTGCCCGATTTTGCGATAGTCAAACGTGCCGCTCGATTCTTCACCCTTCACTTCATACAAAACCGTGTGGCCGCCAGATACGATCATGCAAACCGCAGGCAGTTTCGGCTCGCGGGCGCTCTTGTGCGCTTCAAGAAAAACCGCGTGAACGTGACCTTCCAGATGATTCACGGGCACAAGCGGCTTTTGCAGCGCGGCAGCAAGCGTTTTTCCGTAAGTGATGCCCACCAACAACGCGCCGACAAGCCCGGGACCGTGCGTTACGCCGATGGCATCAATATCCGCCAACTTAAGTTTCGCCTGCTCCAAAGCTTCACGGACCACCGGTACGATTTGGCGCAAGTGTTCGCGCGAGGCCAGCTCTGGGACCACGCCGCCATATTTCCGGTGCACGTCGATCTGCGATGCGACAACGCTGGACAGAATTTCGCGTCCATCGGCAACTACGGCAGCCGCCGTTTCGTCACACGAGGATTCGATCCCTAGTATCCGCACGCTCATGCTTTTATTCTGCGCCACCGCCGCACAAAGCTCAAACACCCAGCACTAACCGGTATTTTCTCGCTGCTGCTACAGCTTCCACCGTATTCTCTCTTAGCCGCAGATTGACAAATCTATTGCCACGCGTCTACTGTGCGAAGGGAATGCTGCGAAACATCTTCCCGTCGAGCTCGCGCTAAAAACTAATGACTACAAACGACTCGCAGTCGTCTCCGAATTCCGTTCCCGTTCGCAAAGTAAGAAAAGCGGTCTTGCCGGCCGCCGGCCTGGGCACGCGCTTTTTGCCGGCTACCAAAGCGCAACCGAAAGAAATGCTCACGGTGGTCGACAAGCCGCAGATTCAATACGTCGCGGAAGAGTGCGTAGCATCCGGCATCGAGCACATCATCATTGTCACCGGGCGCGGCAAAAGCTCCATCGAAGATCACTTTGACGCTTCGCCATTCCTCGAAGCTTTTCTCGAAAAGCACGGTAAAAAACAGCAAGCCAGGATGCTCCGCAACATCGCGGACATGATCCAGGTCAGCTACACGCGGCAGAAGGAGCCGCTCGGCCTCGGTCATGCCGTGCTCGTCGCGCGCGATCTAGTCGGCGACGAGCCGTTCGCCGTGCTGCTCGGCGACGTGCTGATTCCCGGCGAAAATCCCGCGACGAAACAGCTCATCGACGTTTACGAAGCGACTGGCGTCGGCGCCATCGCCGTGGAGGAAGTGCCCAAGGACCGCACGCATCTTTACGGCATCGTTGACGGCGAGCCTGCCCCGCAGCCTCCCTTTGGCGCGCGCTTGTTGCGTATTCGCGATTTGGTCGAGAAGCCCAAGCCGGAAAATGCCCCGTCAAATTTGGCGATTACCGGCCGCTACGTCTTGCCTCCGGCCATTTTCGATTGCCTCGAGCGCACCAAACCCGGCGCGGGAAACGAAATTCAGCTCACCGACGGCCTGCGCATGCTGGCGCAAGAGCAAGGCCTCTGGGCCTATATCTACGAGGGCATCTCCTACGACGCCGGCGACAAACTCGGATTCTTGAAGGCGACTGTTGAGCTGGCGTTGCAGAATCAGGAGCTCGGCGCCGATTTCCGCAGCTATTTGAAAACGTTGAAGCTGTAGCGCACTTCGCGCCGAGACTATTTCTTCTTTCCGGATCGATCCGATTTCTCTGATTTGTCGCTTTTCTTTTCTTTGCTTCCGGAGTCTTTTGAATCCTTGGAGCCGGATTCTTTGGAATCCGAACCCTTCGCCGCGGAATCCTTCGCCGCCGCGTCTTTCGTGTCTTTGGATTCTGCCGCTTTCTCTTCTTTTCCTGAATCACTGCCGGACTTTTTCCCGCCGTAATCGGTTACGTACCAGCCGGAGCCTTTGAATTGAATGGCGGGTGCGGAGAACATCGCTTCCACTTTGCCGCCGCAGTGCGGGCACTTCTTCAAATGCGGGCCATTCATATTTTCGATTTTTTCCGTCTTCCGGCCGCATTTCAGGCACTTGTACTCATACAAAGGCACAGACACTCTCCTTTTTCTGGTGCGGAATCGACGAGTATAGCATGCGAGCGACAATCACTTTCGCGGCGCGTGCTAGACTCCTAGCTATGAGCAAGAAGCGCGCTGCGCACAATTCGCACGATCGCCCTCCGGCGCCGCCGTCGAATGGGGCCGCGCCTGGCGGCGGGTGCCTATACATCGTGGGCACGCCGATCGGCAACCTTGAAGACATTACGTTGCGCGCGCTGCGCATCTTGAAAGAGGTCGACCTCATCGCTTGCGAAGATACACGGCACTCGCAAAAGTTGCTGAGCCACTACAACATTGCGAAGACCCTGGTCAGCTACCACGAACACAACGAGATGACGCGTTCGCCGGAGCTGCTGATCCAACTGGAACAGGGCGCCAAGATCGCGCTCGTGAGCGATGCGGGCACGCCGCTGGTCTCCGATCCTGGCTATCGCCTAGTGACACTTTGCGTGCGCCATAAAATTCCGGTCGTGCCGATTCCGGGTCCTTCGGCGATGCTCGCGGCGCTCGCAGGAGCCGGGTTACCCAACGAGGAGTTCCTGTTCGTCGGCTTTCTTCCGCAGCGCAGCGGCGAGCGGCGGCGCATGCTGGAGCGGCTGCGTATCGAGGAGCGCACAATTATTTTGTACGAGGCGCCCCATCGCGTGGCGGAGAGCATCGCCGATGCGCAGGAAATTCTTGGCGACCGTCCCGCTTGCCTGGCCCGTGAAGTCACCAAACTCCATGAGGAGTTTCTGCGCGGCAAACTTTCGCAACTCGCAGAGTCGCTAGCGAAGAGGCCGGCGCGCGGGGAAATCACACTGGTGATCGGCCCTCCCGAAGCGTCCGCTGTCACTGGCCAAGCCGATTCGTCGCAGAGCTTATCGGATCGCGTCGAAGAATTGATTCGCCAAGCGAAGCTCGACCGCAAAGATGCGCTGAAGCTTGCCGCCAAAGAACGCGGGATAACGCGTCGCGCGGCCTACGATCAGTTGATCGAAAGCAAATCGAAGCCTAACTGAAAAGACCCCAGATGCAGTGGCCGCGATTGCGGCGCTTCCCAGATGGCCCGTGAACTTAGAATTTCAATCCGGCACCGGTGCAGTACCGCACTTAGAGCTGCAAGCGATCCCACACGCCGCCATACCTAATTGCACGAACCATTTCTCTGTCGTAAATACTCTGAGGGAATCCGGGTTCGATTCGGCTTGCTCCATCGAGGGATTTCAATTGTTCGGCGGAGAGTTCCAGATCCAAACTGGCGAGATTGTCCCGGAGTTGAGATAGCTTCCGCGCTCCTATGATCGGGATTATTGGCACCGTTTGATGGCGCAACCAGGCGAGTGCGACTTGCGCCATGCTGCGACCGGTTTGTTCGGAAACCGACTTTACAGCCGATATCATCAGCGCCGCCCGTTGTTCCCTCTCAGGATAGAAGGCTTTCACTTCCCCATTGGTCATCCGCCCGCCGTCGGGCTTGCCTTCGCCGTGATATTTCCCGGTTAGAAATCCACCCGCCAGGGGAGAGAAAGCCAGAACCCCCAAGTTCAAAGCTTTGGCCATGGGAATCAGTTCGCG
>Ga0210409_10002158_pt1 | contig 23839 bp, 14 predicted proteins | sample IncBWH17MmetaG_FD_161649 | JGI IMG/M metagenome (GOLD analysis project Ga0210409, IMG submission 161649) | Forest soil microbial communities from Barre Woods Harvard Forest LTER site, Petersham, Massachusetts, United States - Inc-BW-H-17-M | ecosystem: Environmental > Terrestrial > Soil >...
ACTTTGAGCAGCACCGGGTGCTCGGCGAAATGTGATGCGATGACGTCCTCGACTCGCTTGCGGTAAGCGGCCATCTGCGTCTCGTCGAACCGCGGAACGTAGCTCTGGTCGCGCAATGTACCGCTGTCGGAAATGTCAACGTACATCGGTTCGACGCTCGGGTATTTCGTCTCGGCCTGATGCCGCATGACCGTCCGAAGGTCCACGCGTAGCGCCTCCATGTCGCCAAATTTCGCCTGAGCCCAGAAGGCTTTGTCTCGGACTCGCGCGATCGCTTCCCTCTTCGCCTTAACTGGGCTGAGATTCTTCTGGAGCAGCTCCACCGACTCCTCGACCCGCGCTTTGTAGTCTGCGAATCGCGGACCTTTTCGCAGCAGTTCTGTCTCCAGAACAGCAATCACGTGGTCGAAACGGTACGCGTCCTCGTCGCCGCGGATGTTGCGCTGTTTCATCAGTGGGGAGCAGATGGTCAGAAGGTCCGCCTTGGTGGCTGCCGAGAACGACGCGACCAGGTCGCGGTTCTTGAGCTTTTCGATGGCCTGCCACTGCTCCTTCACTGCGAAGCTCTGCGTGCGGTCAAGGGCACGGACGTCGTCCAGGAGAAGATCCACGACCTTCTGGAAGGCCGTTTCGTCCATTGCGTCGAGAGCGGCCTGGCCAAGTTCGATTCGCGCTTCGAAGAGGTTTTGCATCAGCGAGCGCGCAGCGGAAGGGTTCTTCTCGTCCCGATCCATGTCGAAGAACTCGAAATTGCCCCAGTGATCGATGATCAAGAACTCCGTCTTGTGCCGCCCAGGACCGAAGAGGTTCGGACAAAGGCGCGTCCCACGGCCAATCATTTGCCGGAACTTCACGCGGCTTCGTACGGGCTTGGCAAAGACCAGATTCACGATCTCAGGGACATCGAGCCCAGTGTCCAGCATGTCTACCGAAATCGCGACGGTGAGGTCATTCTCCTTCTGCTTCAAATCGTCCATGAGCTGATCGGCTTTCGGCTCTTGGTTGTCGATGAGGCGACAAAAAGTTCCACCATACTGGGGGTACGTCTTTTGAAACACGGTTTCGAGGTGTCTGGCGTGGTCATGGTTGCGAGCGAACACGATCGTCTTGCCTGGGTGCATGCCCGAAGCGTCGCGAATCCCATACTCCATCAGGTTGGCCCAGATTTGTCTGGTCGTGTCGTCGTTGAAGATCTGCTTGTCGACCTTCTCGGCATCGAACTCGACGAGGTGTGGATTGTCCTGCTCCTCCTCGAGTTGAGCTCGCTGCTCGGGGGTCATCTGGCTATACCTGATGCCCTCTCGAAGAAAATGCGTCGTATGCCGTAGGACCCTGAAATTAACGAGGTATGGCGGGCGGTGCTCGATGGCTTCCTTGAAGCTGAAGTTCGCTGTCGGGTTCTGGTCTTCGCAGCCGAACAGGCCGTAGGTGTTGCGGTCAATCTCTTCGATAGGCGTGGCCGTGAGCCCAAGCTGAAGGGCATCGAAGTAGATGAAGAGGTCGCGGTACTTGTTATAGATGCTGCGGTGCGACTCATCTGCGATGATGAGGTCGAAGAAGCCCACGTCGAACTGCGTGTAGCAGCTCATCATCGCGGGATAGGTCGCGAGGAAGATACGGTTCTTCGTGCGGTCGCTTTGGGTCATGCCGCCCGACACAATGATGCGAGGTTCGCCTGGCAGAAATTCGTTGAAGACGTTATTGGCCTGTTTTCGAAGCTCCTTGCGATCGCAGAGAAAAAGAATGCGCTTGGCCCATTTGGCTTGCAGCAGCACGTCGCAGAGCGAGATCGCGACACGCGTCTTGCCTGTGCCTGTGGCCTGCACCACGAGAGCTTTGCGATGTCCGTCGGTGAATCGTTCGCAGACACGCTTGATGGCCTCGAGCTGGTACATGCGCCCAGCGATCTCCGGGCGCGGCGAAACGGTCGCGAGCGGCACCTTGTACTGCCGCTGGAACGTGAGGTGCTCGAGACTATCCTTCGAATAGAACCCGCTCACGTCGCGTGGCGGGAGTCGCTGGAAGTCGTCCCAGAGCCCGATGTCGATACCGTTCGTGTAGAAGATGAGGGGCCGGGTGCCGTACTGCTTCTCGAGGCCGTCCGCGTACAATCTTGCTTGCTCGCGGCCCTTCTCCATCTCGCTCGCAGCGCGTTTGACCTCGATGACCGCAAGCGGCTTGCCGTTATCGGCCCACAAGACGTAGTCAACGAAGCCCTCTCCGGTTTTGTTGCTCAATCCTTTGACCGGAACCTCTTGGCCCACAAGCTCCGTGCTCTTCCCGTCCGCTCCAACGGGCCAGCCCGCGGCGAGGAGCCCTTCGTCGACGTAGCGGCGCCGGGTTTGGAGTTCGTCGAACTCGAGAACGCTGGCCGCTTTCGATGCTGCCTTGGCGATCGTCTGCTCGAATTGCTGTCGCGCCCTGAGCCCCAGTTTCTCAGCTGCTTCCCGTTTCTGTCGTTCCGCATCCAAATCGACGAGCAGCTGCTTCATCTGCGCTTCTTGCGCAGCCAGCTTCTGCTGGATGTCTTTTTTCTCTTTCTCGAGTCGCTCCGCGCCAGCGTCCGGAGGCACGGTCGGAGAAGGCGGACGGAACGTCGGGTGCGCCGAGCTCTGACCACCCGCTATGGCCAGGTGAAGCCACTGGGCGAGCTCGAAGGTCTCGCGCAATGCTCTGAGTGCCTCGGAGGTCTGCGCCCGGTTATTGTGCAGCGCGTCGTTTCCGACCTTTCGGACGAAGTGAAATTTCGTCTGCACGACAGTAGGCACGATCCGGCGGAAGGTCGTGTCCTGGAGGAGGTCGTTGAGGTTTGCGTTGAAGGTTCTCGTGAGACGTCCCTCCGAAAAGATGATCTCGACAGCGCGCTCGACAAAGGAGCGCAGCTTGCCAAGTGCAGCTTGAGGGTCGGGGTACGCGTACTTCTCCGCGAACCCGCCGAGTGACGCGAGCTCGTCGTACTTCGGTCGCAGGAACTCGAAGTTCAGAGACTTCACGATCGCGTCGGGCTGCATGCCCGCTCGTTGAGCACGAGCCGTTCCATCACGCGTCCACCTCGTATTTCTCGAGCCAGTTCTTAAGCGTCTGGTAGTTGGCAAAGCCCACGAGGGAGGCGGCCTTCGTCTTATTGCCCCCCGCTTCCGCAACAGCACGCGCCAGGTAGTGACGCGCAACATCCGCAAGTGTATCGGTCAGGCTAAATCCATTCCCGAGCCCTCGTCCGAGGATTTCGGTGGTGGCTTGCCCCGCTCTCGGCGTCGCGACGAGCGCATCTCGGGCCTCGACCTCGTCGATGATGGGGCCATTTGACCAGACGAATGCGCGAAGGAGGGTCGCTTCGAGCTCGCGAACGTTCCCCGGCCAAGGGTGCTGGAGGAGAACGTTCTTGGCCCGGGCGGAAAGTTTCTTCTGCACGGTACCAGGGCGAGTAGTGAGCTCGTTGTTGATCTTGTCGACGAAAAACTGGAGGAGCAGCCCGATGTCGCCCTCGCGCTGACGCAGCGGGGGGGTCTTGAGGACGAGGACGGCGAGCCGAAAGAAGAGGTCTTCACGGAAGCGATCCGCCCGAACTTCTATAAGGAGATCTCGATTCGTTGCCGCGATGATCCGGACATCGACCGCGACCTCGGTCTTTCCTCCCACCCGGCGCACTTTCTTGTCTTGCAGTACGCGCAGTAGCTTCGCTTGGGCGTCGAGCGAGAGTTCTCCGACCTCGTCGAGGAAGAGCGTACCGCCGTTCGCCTGTTCGAAGTAGCCCGCGCGATCGCCCACCGCTCCGGTGAACGCCCCCTTCGTGTGCCCGAAGAACTCGGACTCGATCAGCTCCTTAGGGACCGCACCGCAGTTCACGACGACGAGCGGCTTCGATCCCCTCGGGCTCTCCTTGTGGATGGCTGCGGCCAGAAGCTCCTTGCCCGTTCCCGTCTCGCCTTCGATGAGCACGGGGGCGGAGAATGCGGCTGCTTGACGTCCTCGGCGTACCAAACGCGTCATCGCGTCGCTTCGGTGCAAGATGTCGCCAAACTTTGGCTCCTCAGGCCGCAGGCCTGCGCTGAGCCGTTCGAGGTCATCGTTGGCTCGCTTAACTGCGCTGGGAATGAACTCCGCGGCGAGATCGAAAGGAACATCGACCGCGACGACCCCCTTTTCCTTGGAAGACTCGATGAGCTCTGCTTCGAAGCGCGTCTTCGCAATGATGATCCAAATCGACGCCATCGCGGGCGTCCCGGGGCTCAAGTGGAACGTGAGCTTCGCCTTCTTTCCAAGGGTCTCGAGGGCCCAAGAAACGCTCGAGGAGGCCGCCCGATAGATCTCCGTGTAGTCGGTCGGCGACCGGAGCGTCTCCTGCCGCACGACAACGTTCGCTGCAGTCCTCTTGGCGAGCCAATCACGGAACGATGCACCTTCCGCTTTCGCGTAGTTGTTCAGAAGGACGATCTGGTCGTATTGCCTCACGCTGACGGCCTGTGCGATCGGACCAGCGCCCACCGCTGGGTCTCCGGCACCAGCCTTCAGATCCGTCATTCCGATCCAGGCGAACAGGAAGCGCACCATCAAACGCACACAATAACCATTCTTCTCGTCGGAAGAAGAAACTTTCCTGCGCCGCTCGCCGGTCTCTTCTCAACCTCTCGGATTCATTGTGTGCGAATCGTGCGAGACCATGGCCCGGCGCGTGAAGTGTGGCGGTGCATGAACACGCAAAACACACTCTCAGTTCTGGTCGAAGTCGAAACCACGGCCATCGAGGCCCACATCCGAGACCCGCGCGGCGAAGCGCTGGCGGTGTTCGCGCCGCTAAGCGACGCTCAGCGTTTGGGGCTCGTCAGCGACGCTTGGACCGTAGGGCTCCGAGCGCTTGTAAACGCGTACAAACAAGCGGAGGAAGCTCGCCTCCAAGACATCGGCACCACGTTGAAGGAGGACCTCGGCAAGCAGCTCGCGGCTTACGTCGAGCGGCAGCAGTCGACGTTCGTGCAGGTTCTCTCTCGCTACTTCGACCCCCGCGATGGTCAAGTCTTCGCGCGCCTCGAAGGCTTTCTGCGCAATGACGGCGATCTCGCCCGGACCATGGATCGGTTCCTCGCGCCGGAGCATGGAGCACTCGCGCGGACGCTGGCCGGCGAGCTCGGCGACAAAAGCCCACTGCTGCGGCGATTGAGCCCGACCGACAGTGAGGGAATCCTCTGCCTGTTCGAATCCAAGCTGCGGGACGCGCTGCATGCGAACCAGGCCGAGATCGCCCGAGCCCTCGATCCGGTCGCCGAGAACGGGGCGGTGGCGCGGTTTCTCCAATCTCTCCGTCAGGAACTCGAGAAGGCGGACGACGATCGCAACAGGCAGCTCGCGCTCGCAACGAAAGCGCTCGACGCCAACGACGAAAACTCACTCCTGAGCCGTCTGATGCGCGAGACCGCGGCCGCGAAGACCGCCTTCGTTTCGGCCATGAACCCCGACGTTCCGGGTTCCCCGATGGCAACACTCAAGGGTGCGTTGTCTACACTTCTCGGCGACCACGTGAAGTCGCAGCATGAGGCCCTGACCCTGATGCAGGAGCGGCAGGCGAAGCTGGACCAGGAGATTCGAGAGTCGCTTGTGCGCCTCGATGAACGTCGCCGCTCCGACGCAAAGTCCACGCGGGGAGGATACGTTTTCGAAGACGCAGTGCTGGCCTTCGTCGAACGCATCGTTCAAGGCGCCCCAGTGACGGTCGACGTGACCGCCAATACAGTTGGATGCAAGCCCGCATGCCGAAAGGGCGACCAGGTCGTTCGCTTCACTTCGGAGAGCGTCTACGCCGGTGCTGGCATGGTCGTTGAAGCTAAGCGCGATGCCTCCTACACAGTGACGCGGGCTCTCGAAGAACTCGAGCTTGCACGCGGCAATCGGAGCGCCGGAGCTGGCGTGTTCGTGATGGCTCGGAGTCATGCTCCTGCTGGCTTCCCCGGGTTTGCCCGATACGGATGCGACGTCCTCGTTGTGTGGGATGATCAAGACGAGACGAGCGACTCGTACCTGCACGCTGCCGTGATGCTGGGCTTGGCGCTCGCAAGCCGGGCGAGGCGTCCCGATGACGCGGGCGACGTCAATGCGCTCGCGGATATCGAGCATCGGATCCAAAGGGAGCTCGAACGGCTCGACGCGATACGAAATCTAACCGAGTCGATTCGGTCCAAGGCGGAAAAGCTTAGCGACGAAGCGCGAAAGGGAGGAGATGCCCTTGGGGTGTTGCTCAAGAAGGCCAAGGCGACCTTGAAGGCTTTGAGCGTCGAGCTTTCTGAGGCCGAAGAAGCGAAGGCAGCGCCCGTCCTGTTCGCACCAGATTCGCTGGTAGGGGCGAGAGCGGCCCTCGACTCGGAGAAGACGCCGAGCAACGTCCGGATGGCCCCACAAGGCTCCGCGGCACCCACTGTCAGCACCGGTTCTGCGTAGCCACGCAGCGCGATACCGGTTGCGCTTCCGTCTTCGGTGACCGCCGCCTCGGCCACGCTCCCTGACGCCCCTGACAACCCTTGATGCGCCTTGACCCGGCACTGCACACCTGTTCCGATACGAGACTATGCGGTGGCTGCACCTTAGCGACCTGCATCTCGGTCGAAAGGAGAGTGCCAGCCAAGCCTCGGCTCTTAGGGAGCTAGTTGGCGCGGCGTCGGCCCTTCTGATCGACAGACCCGTAGACGCCATCTTCATCACCGGGGACCTCGCGAACGCAGGTCTTGAAGACCAGTACCGATCGTTCGCTGAGCTGGTGCTGCGACCCATCCGCGCTCTGCCGTCTTGCAATAGCGCGCTCGTCTTTGCCGTGCCTGGCAATCACGACATGGATCTCGACGCTTCAGCGCCGATGACGTGGCCGGGCATCGGCGCGGATCAGCAAAGGCTCTTCTTCGAGGAGTCGCCCCAGGGGCAGAAGATCCGACGACACCGCGCGCAGTCCTTCGCAGGGTTCGTCGCACACTGCAACCTGGAAGGCATCATCGGGCCCAATCCGCTTGAGGTCGTGACTCGCGTGTATGAGTTCACTGCCCCGACTTCCGCCCTCCGCATGCGCGTCGCCCTCACGACAACGTGCTTCTTCTCCAACGCGGCCAAGGACCTCACCGATCAAGGAAAGGCACCCGCGCCGACGGAGTCCGTAAGACAAAGGCTACAGGAGTCCCCACAGCCTGACTTCACTATCGTCCTCGGCCATCATCCCGTTCACTGGTATCGCCCGCAGGATCATGGCCCGTTCTACGCGATGCTCGACAGCCGTGGCGCATTGTATCTCCATGGGCACACACACAACGTGGAGGCTTATTTTGGCGAATCTGGTATTCAGTCGCTCGGCTTCGGTGCGGCCTACCAAGCGCCGTTAGGGTCGCAGTCCAGAAACGAGTACAAGAACTGTTTTGCTCTGTGCGAACTGCAGAAGGAAACCGCGGCGCTCGACGTTGCGGTGATCTCCTGGGATGCCAACGCAGGTCGTTGGATCCCTGCCAACGACCTTCCACATCATTTCAAGAACGCTAGCCCGTGTCTTCGACATGGTTTTCGCTTCAAGCTCGATCGCACTCCGCAACGCTTTCTGTTCTCACCTACGCCACCCAGGCGCGAGCGCACGTCCCCGACAATCACGGAGGTGATCCCGATTGATCTTTTATCAGTCGAGGATTGGGAACGCCTCGTCCGACGCCTGGATGTCCTTGACCCGCCAGCGAACCGCGATGACGAGATCACGCCCATACCTGGGTTCCCGGTCCAATTCTTGCGTAAGCAGGGCATTGAACGAGACCTTGTCCGCTGCCTGGCGGGCACCGGGCACGTGCTCTCGAAAGCCGAGATTGAAGCCGCCAGCCTTAGTCTCGACTACGAGTCCTACCGATCTGTGGTGATATTGTCATTTGGCACAATTGCTGATGACGCGAAAACTTCTTATCTACGCCTGAGCAACGCCAAAGCGCTGCGCGTATTTGAGGGATCCGACATTGCTTCCAGGCTCCTTCGCGAGTTAGGTGAAGGTGCATCCGAGCAACTCGAACGGCTCGATGCGGGACGAGACTCCGTCAGCTTGCTTCTCTCGCACGACACGCTCTATCTACTTTTGGCCGATCGTCGATCCGCCACAACGTTCACTATCCTGGACCCTTCGGGTTCGGCACTAGCCGATGGTCATCCCGCCGTACTCGCTGCTCGCCGCCTAAAGCCGGGATTGGAGAAAGCGCAGTACCGAGCCACCCACGATGCCGTGAATCAGCCTCCGTCGGCAACACCTCCGTTCGACCGTCGCGCCTACGTTGCGGCCTGCAACCGCGAGTTCTCGTCGGCACGCTACACGGCCCTTGCCGCCGTCGGGATCCGGCTGCCGGACCTTCCCCTCGACGAACTCTACGTGGAGGCTACAGCGGATGTCGGACCGCAGGCGGCCGTGGTCTCGTCTCTCCTGCGGGCAATCGATGACATGCTGCAAGGCATCGAACTCGAAGGACCACTCCGATCTGAACTCGAAGCCCAGCTTCGTCGTCGCTTGGGCGTGACCCCGCTTTCAGAATGCGGCGCCGCACGAAAGCTGTACCAGCAACACGGTTCGGTGGTCATTCTTGGTGACCCCGGATCTGGAAAAACATGCTTCGCGAAATATGAAATTCTTGAATACTGCCGTAGGGACAATAACGACCATTCTTGGTATGGAAAGCATGTTCCGCTCTATGTGCCCCTCGCTGAGGTTGCTCGCCACTTCAATCCCGGTGCCGACCTGATCGAGGTCGCGTGCGCCCTTGCAGCGCGGCGCGGCCTTCCCATCACGTTTGCAGCTGCCCGCGAATTGGCTTCGCTGGGACAACTTGCACTGTTCTTCGACGGACTGGACGAGGTCGTGTCCATCGACCAACGCGCCGCCCTGGTCGAAGCCATCGGGTTGCTGCTCTCTCACCTCGGCCCGCTCGGTAATCGATTCGTCCTTACCTCGCGCCCGGCGGCTATCCAGCTTGTGACGCTCCCCGAAGAGCTGACCACCTTGTACCTCCGTGGGCTGACGGAGGACGAGATGCGGGTACTCGCCACCCGAGTACTCGCGGCCCGAGTCTCCGAGCATGGAGATGCCGTCCATCTCAACACGGCGAAGCTGACAGAGGGAGACTATGCCGTCATCAATCGACTGATCGCAGATGTCCAAGCGGTCCCCGGCATCAAGCGCCTTGCAACAAACCCGCTCTTGCTGACATTGCTCATCATGATCTACGTCAATAGCGGCAGCCCCTCCGCGAAACGTCATCGAGTCTACCATCAGGCGGTGCAGACTCTCGTATCCGTGCGGAGTCGGGCTGCCGGCCAGCGGCCTCTGTCCGAGGCCGACCTAAGGGCTCGGCTTGGCGCAGTAGCACTCTCAGTGTTCCGGGATCCTGACGGTGCAATACCGACTCGCAAAGCCGTTCACGACTGCATACGTTCGGTCATGAAACAACACGACTCTGGTGTAACGGACACGGATGTCTCCGAGTTTATTCAGAGTGTTGCAGACTCGACCGGCCTACTCGTTCTTCATGACGGGTCGGACCACAGTACCGATGTGTCGACGGTAACGTTCATGCATTATTCCTTCCTCGAATACTACGCGGCTCAGGGGCTAAAGTCGCTGCCAGTACATGAGATCGCCGACCTGGGTGTCCAGCCACGTTGGAGAGAGGTTGTTACGTTAGTCGCCGGCCTTGTCAGCGATGAGGGCGACGTCTCCCCGTTGATAGAGGAATTGCTTGTCGCGAAATCTTCCGCGGATGCGATCACGCTTGATCGTATACTTTTTGCTTTCGACTGCGCATTGGAATCCGAGGTCCCTCCCGACCGCGCTCAACGCGCGCTGTTCCGTGCACTCGATGATGCCCTGCGAAACGGAGCTGCGAAGTACGATAGCGAGCTTCGGAAGGAGATCGGGCAACGCCTCGCCCGGCTGGCATCGGCGACGTCTGCAGAGCATATTGCTCGTTTTCTTATTACCGGTTTCGATACCGGTGATGCCCAAACCGTCGCGGCGTTTATCGAAGTTTTGGGGCGCGCGGCGCCCGACATGGATGTGAGCGCACCGGTTCTCAAAGCGTTCAACGAAACCTGTAAGAGCAAGGATACGGACATACAGGTCGCGGTTTGCGATGCGGCGGGTAGGGCCGCTCCCCTTCGGACAGAGGCGGCCGAGTCAGTCATTGACGAGGCGATTGAGGGGAATCTAACGAATCGACTTGCGGCAGTGCGGGCAATCGAAAGCGCCCCAGCCCTCGCAGAACGAAGATGGACTCGATTAGTGTCCTGCCTACGCGACGACCGTTCTTTCATTGCCATCACAGCAGCACGTGCCCTCTTGGGCGCCGGACTGCATGTAGAACCAGGAAAACCGGAGGATAGGCGGCTGCTGCTCGACGTGCTGCGCATGCTGCAGCAGGACGGCGAAGGGATGAAGACCATCAGGATGTCGGCCACACGACGTGAGATCGACATCGGCTTCCATTCGGAGGAGCAGGAAGATCGCCTCATTGCCATACGAATGTTGCCGTGGCTCAAAGGTGAAGAGCAGTACGTGCACGACACACTGATGTCCGTTCTTCGTAGACGCGAGCCGGAACACCGCGAGGAGTGCGTGGCCGCGTTGCAGGCGCTTCCTCTCGCTACTGGCGCGCATCGACTCATGCGTGTCGCTGAGGTCGACGATCTACGTTCCTTCCTACAGAGTCAGACTCGGGACTTAAGAATTGCGTCGAGCCGAGCCCTGGGGGTTGTCGGGCGCTCTCCTGCGACCGTGGCGCAGGTAGGCACGGATCTCGCCGAATACGTGCGCACGCACGACTTTGGAGAAGAATTCCGATGGGGCATCCGGGGCGTCGCAGCCTGTGCGGATGGTTGGGCGGAAGGACGTGAGCTAATGTTTTCTGAAATCGCGCGACGGTTAGCGAAGGGTGATGCAACCTCCGCGCTGCCAGCAGTTGATCTCGTCGAGGTGCTTCGCGCCTGTCAACACCTCGACGGCGGAGCTACCGATTCGGTTGCCGTTCGGCTTATGGCCGCCGTGCGCGACTACAAGGTAGTGACAACTGTTCGACAGGAGTCATGCAAGACGCTTGCTGCCGTGTGCGTCCCGAGTCATCGGATAGCTACCTTCTTCGTCGAGGAACTGCAGTCCAGAAACATTCATCTCGGGGACGCTGTGGCGGAGTCTACACGTCGATTTGTAGAGCGTTGCCGGAGGAGTATCGATTTCGTGCGAGCAATAAGCGGAAACCTTGAGGCTCTTGAATCGGCTGTAATTCAACACTACGGGCGAGCTCGGGCGGAACTCGGAACACGCGGTGATGTGCGAGTCAGTGAGTTGAGGCGCGCGCTTGAGGAGATTCAGCAAACCAACCGTTCGCATCGCGAATTCGCCCAGATTCGAACGTTGTAGGTAGTGGTTCCAGTTGATTGGCGGGAGATCTCGGGAGTCGTCAAGGCCAGCGCAGAGCGCCGCCTCGGCAGGCCACTGCGACCCGGCTACTCTCAGGACCTCGTCGGCTCCGGCCCCAGTTGCTCCACCAGCGAGATGACCGCCGCAACGAGGGCTACGGCTGCCGCCGCGTCCTTCCGGGAGAACTCCTCTGACGGAACTTCGACGTGGTGGGCAGGGCTGAGGAGAAGCGACAGTGCCGCTCGCAGCGTGGCCACCCGCTCACGCTTCGTCAGCTTGCGCGCGTTTGTCATGATCCACTGGTGGACGTCCAAGGGCGCGCGTCCAGCGAACCCGCCCTGCTCCACTGCATCGAGTGCAAGCCTGCACTTGGCCACAGCCTCGTCGCTACGCCCCCTGGTCCTGGACGCAAGGGCGTCACGAAGACGCTCCGCTGCACCTCCCGGGCCGGGACCCTTCGGCATCTGAACGTCGACCCATACATGCTCGTCGAAGCCGGCGCTGGTCAGGGCGGTCGTCCACTCCGTATCTGCGATCTTCATCGCCGGGAGCCAGACGGTTGTCGTCTCAAAGGAGGTCGAATCCCCAGTGATCAGGACCTGGACCGAGATGGTCAACTCCAGCATCACCTCGGCGCCGCTCCTTAACTCCTCCAGCTTGTCGATCTGGTCGTAGGTCAGCGGGACAAGGAACTGAAGCTCCCCGCGGTGGTCGACCTTGCATGGCGAGAGCAGGCTATCCGGCCGTGCTCTGCACCACCCCAGAGATGATTGTCGTCCGCCCGCCCGCATCGTTAGCAGTGCGGCAAGTGGCACGATGTCGATGCGTCGCGCGTCCCAGTCCTTCCAGGCGTACGTCGTGAACTCGACCGCGATCTCCAGTCCGGCACTCGCGATGTCTCGGTAGCCGCGAACTGTTACGCCCGAGGGCTTGGCGACGTCTCGTCCTCGATACCCGTCGTCCTTCTGAAGAATGATCGCTTGGTTGGGCATGGGGCATGGATCTGCCACGGCAGCGGCGAGCGTCAACGGGCCTTCGGCATGCCGCTGTGACGGAGACGCCGGATGCTTTCGAGCGGTGACCGGAAAATCGACTGCTAACCGATTCGCGGTTTCCCGGACGTTCGCGTCTCTTTCGCCGTGCGCCCATAGCTTTTCTGTGAACCCTAAGTCCTCGCGCGAACCCTTTCTTTTCCTGCTCGGCTAGATTGCCGGTGCGCATCCCGACGAGCTCTGTCGATAGAACTTCGGAGTACGAGCGCGCTCGGTCTCGGGACCGTCTCAGTCCCTGCGCGAGCCAGCTGACGCGCCGACAGACGTTGCCACGATCGCATCCAGCTCGGCATCGCTGGCAACCAATTCGCGCGGCAAGTCATCCAGGAATCGGCGCCCGCCCGAAAATTCGTGCACAACGTGCTGCACGAACTGCTTGTATCGGTTCTCGGCAAGATCTCGTGCCTCTCTCTTGGCATCTTCGCGAATCCGCGGCGCATGCGCGAACCACGTACGAACGAACACGGCGAAGGCCTCGGACAAGAGCTCAAGGTCTCGGTGGTCGCGCGCCACGGCCCGACCCAACCGGTCCAATCGCCGCAAGAGCAGGGCCTTATCGCCGGTCCCATCGAGATATTGGCGCAGCGCCCCCTCAACGAAGGCGCTCTCCGTAACGCCGCTGGCTGAACACACGTTGGCGACGCGCTCAGCCAGCTCCTCTGGCACATAGGGCAGCAGGCGCACGCGCCCATGACGAGCGGTCTTCTTCATAGCGGTAGGTCCCCGGCTGCGGTGCTCGGCGACTCAACTTCTTCGGACTCTCCGTTGCTGGAAGTCGCCTCCTCCTTGCCGGCAAAAAAGCCATTCCACAGACCAGCGACCTCGCCGGCTGCGGGCTGCTGCACAACCGGAGCGGCGGCGGCCAGTGGCGCGTCCTGGTCTGCCGTCGCGAGCTGCGATGCATTGGGCGCCGAGGCTGCTAATGCCGCCGCGGCCGAGCTGTCCCCTTGCGGAGCAGCGACGACGAGCCCGTCCCAATCGCTGTCGACGCGAGCGGGAAGCTCGCGCGCCTGTTCCTCCTGGCTATCAGGCGGCGGCTGCCCATCGCGGCCCTTGAAACGTGGGTCCAAGAAGTACCGAACCTTGCGCGCGCGGTAGGGAAGAAGGCCTCCGACAAGAAGGATCCCATCGTCTTGCGACAGTTGGTTGACCTCCGCGGGCGTGAGCAGGGGCCGCGCGTATTCCTGCTCGCTCTCGCTTCGATGGGTCAAAAATAGTCCCGAACCAGAGTAGCTGCGCTGCATCTTCTTTTCTGTGGCCTGGCCAAGCAGATCCGAGATGCGCTTGGCCGTCTTGTCGTCGTTGGCGGCATACGTGAAGCGGATATGGCAGTTGTCGAGGATCGAGTTACTGGGGCCATAAGCCTTCTCGAGTTGGTTGAGGCTCTGCGCAATGAGAAAGGCCTTCAGCCCATAGCCGGCGATGAACGCGAGCGCAGTCTCGAAAAACTCCAGCTTCCCAAGGGACGGAAACTCGTCGAGCAGAAGAAGAAGGCGGTGCTTGTAGGCAGTCTTTCCGCCGAACTCCATCGACTCGGTGAGCCGGCGCCCAATCTGGTTCAGTATCAGGCGAATGATCGGGCGCGTGCGCGCGAGATCGCTCGGCGGCACGACGAGGTACAGGCTCACCGGAGTGTCGGCGTTCATGAGGTCTGTAATCCGGAAATCACTCTCGGCGGTGTTTCGCGCGACGACGGGATCGCGATACAGGCCGAGGCAAGCCATCGCCGTCGAAAAGACTCCCGAGAGCTCGTTCTCGCTCTTGTTCATCATCTCTCGCGCGGCCTGCGCAACGACGGGATGCGGCCCCTCGGCCAAGTGACTGGTCTTGAGCATTCGCTCGAGCGTTTGCGCCTGCGTGCGCGATGGGTCACTGAGAAACCCGGCGACCCCGGCAAGCGTCTTGTCCGTTTCCGCGTGGAGAACATGGAGGATGGCCCCGCAGAGCAGGCTGTGCGCGGTCGTTTGCCAGTGATCTTTGCTGTCCTTCTCGCCGGTCGGGTCGACCAGGATGTCGCCGATGTTTTGCGTGTCTTTGACTTCCGAGAGCCCTTTTCGGATCTCGAGCAGGGGGTTGAACCGAACCGAGTCGACGGCGGTAGGCTCGAAGCGCCAGACGCGACTGAACTGGCGTCGCCAGCCCGCAGTGATGGCCCAGTTCTCCTTCTTGATGTCGTAGACAAGGACGGAGGCCGGCCACGAGAGCAGCGTGGGGATGACTAGCCCCACGCCTTTTCCCGAACGCGTGGGCGCAAAGCAGAAGACATGCTCGGGACCATCGTGCCGCACGAGTGCACCAAGGCGCGTCGCGGTGGTGCGAGTTTTACCGGCAGCGTCGACGGTCGTGCGAAACTCCGCATCGTCCGTCTGGCAGAGCACGACGCCCGCGTCCCGCAGCAGACCGGAACTCCGAATCTCCGCGGTCGTCGCCCATCGCGAGCTCCCGTGCGCGCTGCTTGGCGCGGAGGCCTTTCGGCGAAGCGCAACGGCGACGGCCACAGCTGCACCCAGGACTGCTGCAAGGGTTGTGAGGCCGCTCGCGTTGCGAAAGGGTGCTGGAGCACGCGACTCGTAGCGTCGTGCCCACACAACCCATCCCCAAGGTGGATAGACACGCAGCTCGCCGAGAGCGAACCATGGCGCCCCGAGCTGCGGCGCGTCGCGAAAGTGCGCAGCCACGTACTGGGTCGATCCCCACAACCCGGCAAGCGATAGGAGCAGTAGGACGAGGACGGCCAGCGCTCGCATGGATCGTCTTCACTCCTCGGAAGGCCCGGTCCAACCCACCTTGGCAGGCTTCACCACTTCGCCTTTTCCCGCGCAGCCGCGGACGAGGAGAGGAGGCTCGTTCGAGTTCACAGGCTTTGTCCCGCGCTCGCTTGGGGCCAGCAATTCCGCTCGCTCATCCAAGAGGGCGCTGGGGTCGAACCAGGTCTCCGCTGCCCCGGGCGTCGAGGCGCCGTCGGCGAAGATTCTCGTGACTGCCTCCAGCGTGACGGCGTCGTGTTTGCTGGCAAGGCATGCGGTCAACGCTTCGTCTTCCGCGCAACATGGGAGTATTGGACTCAAGTCCAAGCTTCGCCGTGCCCCCACATGCAGCTCGTCGAGGTACGTCGCCGCGGAGCGCGCGGCCTCTCGGATGCTGATGCGGTCGGCGGCCAAGTCCCCAATGAGGAGCGCGAAGACCAACTCAATCTCCTCGCGACGGCGAATCAGCCATCGCCGTCCAGACCCGCGTAGCTTCGGCTGCCTCTCTTCGAGTCGGGCGAGGAGCTCACAGAATCGCTCCGCATGGTTCATCACGGGTTGCAATTGAGGCGGATACTTCGGACCGAACACGCCCATGACAGACAGCCCTCCGAGACGACGCGGTTTGAACACTGCGTGCGTCGCTCTCGGACGGCCCAAGCAACCATCGCGCCGAGCGCGAACTGCCTCGCAATGGAGAGAATCGCGCGGCTCCGATTGCCCATTAATCCGATCGCGATCCATCGACGGATTCACAGAAAGATTCGGACGTTTCGCGGGAGAGTGGGCACGCGATGAGCTCCTCCTAGCCGCTTGCGAGGCGGTCACCGCCGCGTCTCAACAGCGCGGGGGTGGCTAAAAATCTGCCAGGGGGGGTGGCTAAATAAAATTAACCACTTTCCCTTTTGAGACGACCTCGAGACTCGTGTCTTCGCGCACTTAGCGTCCCGACCTGGATCGAAGCAGCCCGGCACGCCGGCTGCACTAACGGCCCACACGACCAGGCGCCCCGTCTCAGGACGCCATCACAATCGGGAGGTCGCGCGCCGCCCCGAGGCTCGCCTTCGCGCCCTGGACCGGCTCGCGCTCGCACCAGCCACGCCGTCATACCCCATCTTGCAAACGCAGTTAGGAGCTGCCACGTAACGACATCGTCTTATTGCGATAACTGATTTGGATACGCGTGCGGCGAAACATCCTCGCGCCGATCGAGCTCGTTTCCGTCCTCTGATTGGGGTCGATGCACCAGGCGAGTCCTCGCGGCTCGCCCTCGGGCCCCGTTTGCTCTGCGCTCGGCGCGGATCGGCATCGACTTGGACTTCACTGCCTCTTTGCCAAAAAGGATTTCCTTTCCACCCCCATGTCCACTGCCACAGAGCCATCCGAAAGCCAATCAAGGCGCAGCAGCGCACTCAAGAGCGCGCTTGGTTCTCTCATGGACCTCTTGTCCGACGATTTGGTGGTCGAAATCATGCTCAACGCCGATGGCGCGGTGTGGGCGGAGCGGATTGGCGCCGGCATGAAGAAGACGGCCGTCCGGATGCGCGCAGCCGACGCCGAACGCATGCTGCGCCTGGTCGCGTCCGAGATGTCGGTCGAGCTGACGGCGCATTACCCATCGCTCGCGGCCAAGTTGCCCGCGCCTTGGAGCGCGCGCGTTCAAGGGTCCATTCCGCCGATTGTCGATGCGCCCACGTTCGCGATTCGCAAGCCCGCACGGATCGTCTTCTCCCTCTCCGATTACGAGGCCAAGGGAATCTTGAGCGCGGCGCAACGCGCGGCCCTCACAAGCGCCATCCACACGCACCAGAACATCCTGATTGGCGGCGGGACCGGCAGCGGAAAGACGACCTTCGCCAACGCGCTCCTTAAGACGATCGCCGAAGAGACCGACGACCGGCTCTTTATCGTCGAGGACACACCGGAGCTTCAGTGCAGCGCTGAAAACAAGGTTCAAGTCCTCGTTCAGCCCAAGACCCACAGCTGGAGAGACGCGGTGCAAGCGGCGATGCGCTACCGGCCGGACCGAATCCTGGTCGGCGAGGTGCGAGACGGCTCGGCGCTTGAACTGCTCAAGGCCTGGAATACGGGCCACCCCGGGGGCTTGGCAACCATCCACGCGAACGATACGCGCGCGATGCTCGACCGGCTCTGTCAGCTCATTGAGGAGGTCGTCTTCCCTGCCCCGCGAGGCCTGGTCGCGCAAACCGTGAACCTGTGCGTGCACATTCGGCGTGACGCAAGTCACCCCGCCGGCCGGTCGATCTCCGGAATCGATCGTGTCGTTGGCGTCTGCCCGGACGGCTCCTGGGCGCTCGAGCCCATCTAACTCGCTTCCCCCATCCACGAAAGGAATCGGTGCTCAAAGCCATGAAACTGTCGCTCGTTCACGTATTCGACCATCGAGCTCTTCGCGCCGCGCAAGCGGCCATGCTGACGTGGCTCCTTTTTCGACCCGCCGCGGCCAGCGGCCAATCCACGGGGGGAAGCGGCAGCGGGGGCATGCCGTGGGATTCGCAGCTGACAAGCCTCGTCGCCTCGCTCACCGGACCCGTCGCGAAGTCCATCGGCATCGCCGCAGTCGTGTGCCTCGGGATCGGCATCGCTTTTTCCGAAGGCGGATCGATGCTGCGAAAAGCGCTATTCGTCGTGTTCGGCCTAACGCTCACCTTTTCAGCAGCGACGTGGGCCTTGCCCTTTCTCGGCTTCAGCGGGCAATGAGCGAAGGCCTTGAGGTGCCTCTACACCGGTCGCTCGTCGAGCCCATCAGCCTGATGGGCCTGCCGCGCTCGACGGCCCTGGCGCTCTGGACGGGCATCGCCGCCATCGTATTCGGCGGCCACCAGCTTTGGATTCTGCCGGTCGGCGTCGGGTTGCACCTCGCGTGCGTCGCCGCCGCAAAGACCGACCCGTACATCTTCGACGTCTTCATCTTGGCCGTGAAAACCCAGCGCCGTCTCGAGCCCTGACGCCATCCCCCCCTGCCCTTTAGTGAACTCCACCCCCCCCATGATGTCCTTGCGCGAATACCGAGAACCGACCCACAGGCTGCCCGACTACCTGCCCTGGGCGGCGCTCGTGGCCCCGGGCGTCATCCTGCAAAAAGACGCGCTCTTTCAAAAGACGATTGCGTTCCGGGGACCCGACCTAGCGAGCTCGCTCGACTCCGAATTCGTCTCTGCGATGGCGCGGCTCAACAACGGCCTGAGGCGCCTGGGGTCGGGGTGGGCCCTCTTCGTCGAAGCCCAGCGCTTTCAATCCAGCCACTACCCGGCATGCACCTGGTCGCACCCGGCGGCTTGGGTGGTCGACTGCGAACGGCAAAAAGCGTTTCAAGAAGCCGGCTCGCAATACGAATCGAGCTACTACCTGACGTTCGCGTGGCGGCTGCCACCGGACACGCAAAATCGCGCCGTCTCCTACTTCTATAACGATCCGGAAGGAAAGCTCGACGAGCGCACGTCGCTCCTGAGGGACCTGCAGCATTTCGAAAAGACGGTCTCCGAGATTGTCGACATCTTGCGCGGCGTCTTCCCCGAGGTCGGCGAGCTCGATGACGAGCAAACGCTCTCCTATTTGCACAGCACCATCTCCACCCATCGGCAGGCGGTGCGGGTGCCCGAGACGCCCATGTACCTGGACGCGTTTCTGCCCGACATGCCGCTGACGCCTGGCGACATCCCGATGCTGGGCGCTCACTTCATGCCGACGTGCACGATGTGCGGCTTTCCGTCCGTCACGCTCCCCGGGATTCTGGATGCGCTCAATCACCTGCAGACCGAATACCGCTGGGTCACGCGCTTTCTCTGCATGGACAAGCTCGAGGCCAAGACGTTCATCGAGAAGTACCGGCGCCAATGGTGGGCCAAGCGCAAGGGCCTTTGGAAGCTGCTCAAAGAAGAAGCCGCCAAGCAGGAATCGCCGCTCGTCGATAGCGCCGCCGCCAACAAAGCCGCCGACGCCGACGCGGCGCTCCAGGAGCTTGGCGATGATTTGGTCTCGTTCGGGTACATGACGACCACGGTCACGGTCTGGGACGAGGACTTGACCACCGCGCGCAGCAAATTGCAGGGCGTCAAGAAGGTCATTCAGGCCCGCGGATTCACGGTCAAGGACGAGAGCCTCAACTCCACGCACGCCTGGCTCGGCAGCCTTCCGGGCCACGTGTACGCGAATATTCGCCGCCCGGTCGTCAGCTCCCTGAACCTGGCGCACATGATGCCCGTGAGCTCGGTGTGGGCGGGCGACGCCGAGAACGCGCACCTGAAGAAGGTCTCCGGTCTCGGCGCTCCGCACGTGCATTGCAGCACGACGGGCGACACGCCCTTCAGGCTCCACCTGGGCGTCGGCGACGTGGGCCACACTTTGATCATCGGGCCCACGGGTGCCGGCAAGTCGACGCTGCTGGGCCTGCTCGCCCTTCAATGGCTCAAGTACCCGCAGGCCCAGGTCATCATCTTCGACAAGGATCGATCGGCGCGCGCGGCGACGCTGGCGGTCGGAGGCGCCTGCTACGAACCCGGGAACGAGCGTGCCAAAGTAGCCTTTCAGCCGCTCGCCCATATTGATGAGGGGGGAGAGCGCCTCTGGGCCGCCCAATTCATCGCAACGCTCTTGACCGCCCAGGGTGTCGACCCGACCCACGAGCTACAAGCCGCGATCGACGCCACGCTCTCGAACCTCGCGACCGTCCCCGACCGGCGCGAGCGCACGCTGACGCATTTCGCCGCGCAGGTGCGCTCGCACAGCCGCCTTCTGGGCGAGGCGCTGCGCCCCTACACGCTCGATGGCAACTGGGGCCAGATCTTCGACGCCGAAGAGGACGACATCACGGGCGGCGCCTGGACCATGATCGAGATGGGGCACCTCATGGGCATGGGCCCGCAGGTGCTCATCCCCGCGCTCGAGTACCTGTTTCACAAGGTGGAAGCCAGGTTCGATGGCCGCCCGACCCTCATGGTGGTCGACGAGGCGTGGCTCTTTCTCGGCCACCCGGTGTTCGCGCCGCGCCTTCAAGCCTGGCTCAAGACGCTTCGCAAAAAGAACGTCTACGTCGTCTTCGCCACGCAAGAAGTGGCCGACGCCATCGCCAAGCCGGAGCTCATGTCGACGATTCTGTCGGCCTGTCACACCAAGATTTTCTTGCCCGACGAGGAGGCCCTCTCGCCCGCGATGACCGAGGCCTATGAGAAAGTGGGCCTCACGAGCGCCGAGATCCACATCCTCGCCAAGGCCCAAAAGAAGCGCGACTACTACTACCGCTCGGTCAAGGGACGGCGCCTATTCCGCCTCGACCTCGGTCCTGCGGCCCTGGCCTTCGTCGGCATGTCGAGCGAGGCCGACCACCGCTTTTTGGATCAGATGTGCGCGACGACGCCTGCGGGCGAGTTCGCGCGCGCCATGCTCGAGCACCGAGGCGCGCTTTGGGCCGCCCAATTGCTCGATGAGGCACCCACGCCTGCTCGCTAACTCGCATCTCACCCGCGACTCTCCCGAACCCCTATGCGCCTTCGACGAATCCTCGCCCGTCGCCACCTGCTGGCGGCCGCTCTCGCGGCGGCCGCGGCGTACCTGCGCAAGCCCAAGTCGGCCCGCGCGGACTTCTGGGGAGGGGACATTCCCATCCTGGTTGGCATTCTCACCCAGGCTGTCGCGACGGTCAGCAACCTCGCCAGCATGCTGGTCAACTTGAAAGAGCAGCTCGACGCCATGAACACAATGCTCTCGGCGCTCGATGCCGCATCGTTTCAGTCGGTGCTGGCCCTCATCGGCAATAGCGACCTCTCGTACGCGCAGCTTACGGATAACGTCGCCTCGATCGGCTACACGCTGCAGTCGGTCCAGAGCCAGTTTCGCGGGCTCTACGCGAGCGATTACCGAAAGCTCAGCTTCGGCCAGTTCGACTCGCTCTATGGGCGGTGGGAGGACGAGATTCTGGCGTCTGCCGAAGTCGCCGCGCGCAGTCAGACCACGCTCTCCACGTTGCAAAGCAATGCGACCCAAGCCGCCGCCATCCTCGAGAAAGCGTCCGTAGCCAGTGGCGAGGTCGCGCAGCTCCAATCGATTGCGCAGATGCTCGGCGTCATGCAAAGCCAGAATAACTCCCTTCTACAGTCGCTCGCGACGACGGGGCGTGTGCTCACGAGCTCCGCGGCCAAGAGCGCCGCCGAAAGGCAGCTATCGCGGGAAAAGAAGAGGCGACAGCTCGCCAATTACACCAGCCGAGGCGCGCCCGTGCCTCCGATGAGCATGCCGTAGCAAGTCGTTCCCGAATCTCCACTCTCTCCTCTCCAAAAGCCCATGACCTTCAACGTTCTCACACTCACCCTGCACAATTTCGTGTCGACCTTCTCGGCCGGATCGGCGCGGGTGTCGGGCGCGGCCAATGGCCTTCTCGCGTCGCTGGCGCTCATCGATATCGTGCTGATTGGCCTGTGGTGGGCGCTGGACGGCGGAGACCGCCTCTCGGCGATGTTCCGCAAGCTCTTGTACCTCGGCTTTTGGATCTGGATGGTGAGATCCTTCCCCTCGATTTCCAAGTCGTTCGTCGACTCGCTCGTGCACGCCGGGGGCTTGGCGGGAGGAGGCGGCGCAGGCGCGGGGCTTCTCATGGACCCGTCGCGTATCGCGGGATATGGCCTCGACGCCACCGAGCCCTTGGCCAAAAAGATGGCCGACCTCGGTATTACCGACTTCGGCGACGCCATCATCTTCGGCATTAGCTACTTGGCCATCATGGCCTGCTTTCTCATCATGGCCATTCATGTATTTCTCGCGGTGCTGGAGTACTATTTGATTACGGCGGTCGTGGGCATTCTGATGCCCTTTGGGCTGCTGCAGTCGACGAAGTTCTTGGCGGAAAAAGCCATCGGCGCCGTCGTCGCCTGCGGGATCAAGTTCATGGTCATGAACTTCATCCTGTCGTCCATCGAGCCCGTGCTTCAGACCAGCATGAAGTTCTCGAGCAGCGACATTCCCTTGAATGAACTCTTCGCGATGTTTCTGACCGTTTGCGCGCTGATGCTCTTGACGTGGAAGGCGCCGCATCTGGCGGCAAGCCTGATGTCCGGCTCGCCCAACCTCGGCGCTGGCGACGTGACGGCTCCAGCGATGTCGGCAGCGGGAGCCGCCGTAGGCGTCGCGGCGGCGGGCGCCGGCTACTTCGCCACCAAGGCGGCCGCTTCTGCGACCGGCTCGACGGGCGCCTCTCCCGCCAAAAGCCTCGCGTCCGCCGCATCGACGGTGGCGTCGGCGGCCGCTTCCCCGGTCGGCGCCGCGCAGAGCGCCGGGGGGAATACGAAGCCCTCGTCCTCCGAGCCTGCGCCCTCACCCGGGCCGTCGGGCGCCGCACCGGCCCTGGTCATGAGCTCGACGAGGGCCCCCGAAGTCGTCCAGCCCGCGCCAAAGCTCGCTGCCGCGGCCGCCTGAGAAAGGTCTCTCCCCCACCGCCCCAATGGAATCGCGAACCAAATGGACCCCCGATGGACAAGCCGACACGCCGTACCAGCGCGCGCGGCAAGAGTGGGATACGCGCATGGGTAGCGCCGTCGTTGCCGCGAAGAACTGGAGGCTTCTCTCCTTCGCGACGCTGGGCCTGCTCGCTGTCTCGATCGGGGGCCTCATCTACCTCGGAGCCAAACCCAAAGCGGTGCCCCACATTGTCCAAATCGATGCGATTGGCGCGCCCAGCTACCTCGGCCCCGTGGGTCAAGCAGCGAGCCAGTACGTTCCGAGCGACGCGACCATCAAATACCACTTGCGCCGGTTTCTCGAAGATGTGCGCGACTTGTCGTCCGATGGCGCGCTGGTCAAACGCAATTGGCTCGACGCCTACACCCTCGTCACGCCCCGGGGAGCCAACATGCTTTCGGCGTACGTCGCGAAGCCCGAGAACGATCCGTTTCGCCGCGCAGCCACCGAGCGCGTGACGACCGAAGTCGCCGCGATGGTCCGCGTATCGGCCGACACCTGGCAAATCGATTGGCGCGAAACCGCCTGGGATAAGAGCGGCGCGCCTGCCGGAACGGTCGTGTGGCGCGGAATGTTCCGCGTGACTCTTGTGCCGCCCAAGACCGAGGACGCCATGGCCAAAAACCCCATCGGACTCTACATCGACGAATTTCACTGGGACCGGGTGCAGGGGTGATGGCGGCCCCCGCTCGCCCCTGGCTGCCCGTAGTCGCCGTCTCGTTGTCGGCATGCGCTGCATCGCAGCACGGACCGACCGGGGGGCTCGCTTACGTGCGTGCCCAGCCGGTTTCCGAGACTCCACCGCCAGTGGCCGCGCCCGTATCGGCGCCATTGACCCCTCCCTTGCCGGGACAGCTCAAACCGTTGCCACCGAAAAGTGGCTCTGGTGCGCAAGGGCCGAAGCGCGCGGCGCCGCCGCCTCAGCAGGTCGTCTCCGACGCCAACAAGCATGCGGCGCAGGCGCCTGCGCACGAAGACTACTTCAACGCCATCGCGCAATACGTGTTCGAGCCCGGCAGCCTTTATCAGGTGTACGCGGCCCCGATGCGCATCACGGACATCGCGCTGCAGCCGGGAGAGCACATCGTCGGGCAGCCGGCCTGTGGCGACACCGTCCGGTGGGTCCTGGCGGAAGGCACGTCGCTCGAGGGCGGCGTGGACCAGTG
>Ga0210409_10002159_pt1 | contig 23831 bp, 23 predicted proteins | sample IncBWH17MmetaG_FD_161649 | JGI IMG/M metagenome (GOLD analysis project Ga0210409, IMG submission 161649) | Forest soil microbial communities from Barre Woods Harvard Forest LTER site, Petersham, Massachusetts, United States - Inc-BW-H-17-M | ecosystem: Environmental > Terrestrial > Soil >...
TGATATATTGGCTTCAACAACTTCCCTGCCCGCCCGGGTGGCGAAACTGGCAGACGCACGGGACTTAAAATCCCGGGTCTCGAAAGAGACGTACCGGTTCGATTCCGGTCCCGGGCACCACTAGACCGTCAACCACACCACTGGCGTCGTGCGAGTGGGATGATTTATCCCCGGCAAGCTCAATGAATTGATAGCGGCCAAACGTCCGGCCCTGGGCTTGGCGCTTCGCCTCGGTCATGCCCACCCTGAAAGAGTCGAGGGAAGGCCGAATGTTCCGTCAACCACTTCCACGAAGTTCCTTTCTTCGCGGAGAATCAGGCGCTTAGTCTGCGCCATTGCGAAATTCTCCCGCGCTTCCTGATCTGACTTCAGGCGTGCCCGGTAACCCTCATAAGCGGCGAGACTGTCAAATGCAATCAAACCCCAGGCCACGTCGTTCGTGCCCTCATGAGGGAGAAAATACCCGATAAGGTGGCCCCCGCATCGAGGAATGATGCGGCCCCAATTCTCGGCGTACTTCTTAAACTCGTCTCGCTGGAATGGATTGATCTCATAGCGGATGATGCAGGTTATCGTCATTTCAATTCTCCTGGTGTCCATCTTGCCCATGAATTGCCCAAACTCAGTGTCAACGCTGTCGCCGCCAGAACTGCAATGGCTTCGCGGCGGCTCATCTTTGCAGTTGCAGGACTCACACCCCGCAGTCTGACAGTTGCCTGACAAGAACACTTCGTCTACTATCAAAGTATGAATGTAGGAAACCACCCTGATGCCGCAGTCTCCAGAATTGCAGCCGCCATCGGCGAGCCAGCGCGAGCGCACATGCTTTATTGCCTGATGGATGGTCACGCGCGAACCAGCACCGAGCTTGCCGTGGTGGCCGGAGTGAGTCCCTCAACCGCGAGCGTGCACTTGAATCGGTTGAAGACAGCTCGCCTGGTCAAAGTGCTGGTTCAGGGGAAGCATCGTTTCTACAGCCTCGAAGGACCCAACGTAGCCCGTACGCTTGAAGGCCTGAGCGTGCTCGCGGGTGTCCGTCGTGGCAAGTTCGTGCCCAGCACGCCAAGCCGGTTGCGGGCTGCACGAACTTGCTACGATCACATGGCGGGCACGGTCGGCGTGTCTCTCCACGACCGCCTGAAGGCACTGGGATGGCTGTCCCCTGATCCGAACGGCAGCGACAACGCATACGACGTCACCTTGGCTGGAACCAAAGCGTTTGAGGCTCTTGGCATTGATCTCGAGGCCACCCGGACGATGCGCCGCCGTTTCGCCTACGCATGCCTGGATTGGAGTGAGCGGCGGCCTCATGTCGGCGGAGCGCTGGGAGCAGCCCTGCTAAACATCGCACTGAAAAGAAAATGGGTTGTGCAGGATGTAAACAGCAGGGCTTTGGACGTCACGAATCTCGGGCGCCGCGAAATGCGGGCGCAATTCGGAATTCAGGTGTGAGGAATTCAGCACACCGGGAGCTACGAGGTCTCGCCCCCTGCTCAAATTTTTACAATTCGGAGACAGTTCCTTGACACAACTGCCGCTTTGATCACCGAGAATGCGTCTCATTCGGGGTGAGTGGATTGACTTGGGTCCCACTCGAGTTCCGCCCACCGGCGCAGCAGCCACTACCGTCAATTTTCGATAATTAAGGAGAAGAAAGAATGGGCTCTCAGAATTGGTCGCGCCGCACGCTCGCGTGTCTGGCTTCACTCGTCATCATCGTGGGGTTGATTCCAAGCCCCGCCGCCGCTCAATATGCCATCACCAATCTAGTGTCGAACCAAGCAGGCAAAGCCAAACATCAGGACAAAGAACTAGTCAATGCCTGGGGAATGTCTTTCTTCCCAGGTAGCCCCTTCTGGATCAGCGACAATGGCACCGGCGTCACCACCTTCTACAACAGCAAGGGCGTGAAGCAGGGGCAAGTCGCGGTCCCTCCCAAGTGCAGCACACCGGGTTGCGCAGTCACCGGGCAGGTTGCCAATAGCACCAGCGATTTCGTAGTGTCGCAAGGCGGAAAGTCTGGAGCCGCACTATTCATCTTTGACACCTTCGAACCGGGCACGATTAGCGGCTGGAATCCGTCCGTAAACTCGGGCTCCGCCGTGGTCGCGTTCACGGCCACTGACGGTGCGTGGTACACCGGGTTGGCGACAGGCGTCAATAACAAGGCCAACTTCCTTTACGCCGCAGACATGATCGGCAACAAGGTCGACATCATCGACGGAACGTTCAAGAAGGTGGGGTCGTTCTCGGATCCTAAGCTGACCGGCTTTACTGTGTACAACGTAAAGAACATCAACAACAAGTTGTATGTGACCTTCGTTGACAGCAGTTTCAGCAAGGGAGCCGTAGACATTTTCGACACCACCGGGAAACTGATCAAGACCTTTACCAAAAATTCCCACCTCAAGGCACCCTGGGGTGTGGCGCTGGCGCCTAAGAACTTTGGTCCGGCCAGCAACGCGTTGCTGGTGGGAAACCTGGCCGATGGCCGGATTAACGCATTCAATGCCACGACTGGAAAGTTTATGACTCAGCTCAAGGATACGAGCAACAAGGTCATCAGCATCGATGGTCTTTGGTCGCTGGCTTTCGGGCAAGGCGGCGGAATGAACGGCAACCCCAACCAGCTGTTCTTCACCGCAGGCCCGAACGGATACGCCAACGGTCTGTTCGGAGTGATCAACTTTAAGTAGGTTTGCAACATTCGGGCTCTGGCTGCGTAACTTGTGAATCGAGTGAGAGATTCACCGAAACGTCGAGCCGGAGCCCGAAACTTCTTAAACATGGGTTACCTGACTCTGAAGGACTGCTAGTTCAGCGAAGGCCGCTCACCTTTGAGGCCGCTCACGGAATAGAAGTGTTTAATTACAATTCGTTTGTGTGCGCGTTTCATACGCTTAGGAGGTTTCTTGCCTGACCTCGCGAACTAGCCGCGGCACTTGTCTCGCGCAAGATGAACAAAGGCGGTTTAGAATCGGTAGTTTGTTTAGCTCTCTCGATACTTCGACACACCAAGGTCGCTCGCACGAGCGATACCGCCGCGTCATGGCCACAGCCCTGAGCGCGGGCGGTGCGAGAGGCGTCTCCTTCCTCACGATGGTCATCTCCGTACCCCTGACCGTGAACTATCTGGGCGTAGAGCGCTTTGCTTTGTGGGCCACAATCAGCTCAACGCTAGGGTTACTTGTATTCGCCGACCTTGGTATCGGTAACGGGTTGCTGAGCGCAATTTCGCATAGCGATGGTGCGGAAGACCGAGAAGCCGCGATTTCCTATGTCTCGACAGGCTTTTTTGTGCTTTTAGCCGTTGCGATCGTCACTGCCGGAGTATTCTCTGCCTTGTATCCCTTCGTGCCTTGGCAACGGATTCTTAATCTAACCTCACCTCTTGCTATACGAGAAGCGGGACCTGCCGCAGCGGTTTTGATTTTTTGCTTTCTTGCGCAACTCCCTCTTGGCGTTGGGCAGCGAGTGCAACACGGATACCAAGCGGGATTCATCAATTACAGTTGGGACGCTGCCGGCAACCTCCTGGGATTCGTCGGCTTACTCGCGGTAGTCCATTTCCGTGGGGGACTGGTTTATCTAGTGTTGGTTGTTGCCGGCGCCCCGGTTCTGACCGGAATACTGAACAACGCAACCGTTTTTTCGTTTCAGCGCCCTTGGTTGCGACCGCGTTCCGATCGAATTTCGCGTCGCGCCGCCGGCAAAATCCTCCATCTGGGGTTTCTGTTCATGGTCATACAGTTGTCGGCAGCCATGGGTTACCAGACGGATAACTTGATCATTGCGCAAGTGCTCGGCGCCGCCAAGGTAACCGAATATGCGGTTCCCTTGAAGCTCTTCGCAATTGCACCTTCTATCTTGTCGATGTTGATCGCACCCTTGTGGCCGGCCTACAGCGAAGCTTCGGCTCGGGGAGATGTTCAGTGGGTGAGAAAGACACTCGGCCGTTCATTGCTGGTCGTTCTCGCCATGAGTCTCCCGGTCAACACCGCGCTGGTCATCTTGGGTCCACAGATCCTACGCTTGTGGGTTGGTCCCCAGGTAGTTCCGTCGGTGCTATTGCTGGTTGGACTGGGAAGTTGGGCCCTGCTCAACAGTCTAAGTGGAGCCCTGGCGATATTTCTGAACGGAGTCGGTCTTATCCGGATACAGGCGATCTGCGCTGCGCTAATGGCGGTGAGCAATGTAACACTATCAATCTATTTGACGCACCACATCGGGATTTCGGGTGCGATCTATGGCACGATTGTGTCTCAAATTATCTTCATGCTCATTCCTTATTCCTTTCATCTTCGGAACTTACTTGCCAATTTGGATCAGCGGGTCGCATACGCTCCGGCTCTGGAGTTGGCAACCGGGTATTCACCAACGCAGGACCTCCCATAGAACATCGCAAACTCGGCGCCTGCGCGGGACACTATTCGCCGAAGCGCCAGCTTGCACCGGACCTAACCAAGGAGATCTTTCATCTTTTGTATGGACCGTCCTGGATACCCTAGATCTTTGCCCACTGTGCAGTGATTCAATCCGCAGGTAGTATTCCGGCGATGTTATTCACGGCTGTGGCGCCGGCTGACAATCCCAGGAAGCCGCGCGTCCGAGTCAGATGCCGAATGAGAAAGCCTATCTAGTTCTACACGGACGCTACCGGCACTGGCGTTCTGTGAGAAGAAGTGGACCCTGCGGCTGCTGATTGAAGTCGAAGCTGTCCAGCATGTCGCTCGCCGCGCCATCTCGAGAGGTGAGGAATTTTAGTCCGTAGCGGGTCTCTACAAATTTCAAGACCGACGAATGTTCGTACACGGTATGTGAGATATACCCTGCCTTCGCGAAGGGAGAAATGATGAGCAGGGGTACGCGCGGGCCCAGACCAAAGTGATCAACTTGCGGAGGCGGGACGTGGTCATAGAGTCCACCGAAGTCATCCCAGGTTATGAAGACGGCAGTGGAGTTCCAACTGGGTCCTTGCATTACTGCATTCAAAACGCTCACGGTCCAATTCTCACCCTCGCAGATGCTATAGGGCGGATGTTCGCTCGCCGCTCCAGGTGGAATAAGCCAACTTACCGACGGTAGGTGGCCGGCCTTCGCGTCCGAGACGAATTGTGCGGCTGGCGCAATGTGCTCTTTCCACAAAGGGCTGTTGCGGATGTGATTGATTAGGCTCAAAGCGCCACCATCGTCCGAGTAATACTTCCATCCGATGCCAGCCGCCTCCAGGAGGTCTGCCAAGGTTTGGAAATCGAAGCAAGGCCGCTGCTGGGTTATGTTGCCGTTTGCATTAAGGACGGTAACGGTGCCGTAAGGAGTGCCATCACAAGTCAGACCCGACACCCCTGAAGCCGAGTTCCCTCCATTGTCGATCACCCCGCCGGATTGGGCGGCAACCGAAAAGAGGTGGTTGGGGATGCTGGGACCGTGAACCGAAGTGAAATAATTATCAGCCAGCACGAAGCGACGCGCATAAGCCCAGTAGTTGGGAACATCCTGTTCGCTAACCTGCATATAAGCGTCCAGGGTGTCTCCGCTGATGAGATCGAACTTATCCATCTTCCCCGCATCTATGGCTTCGAGAGCGCAGCCCCAGCTGTTGCAAAGGTTGCCTTGGTAGGAGTCCGGCATGTGATGTAGGGGAACCACTTGTCCGCTTGAAGTCATTCCGCTGGTCACCCCGTTGGCTCCTGCGAACATACCGAAATAATTGTCGAAGGTGTGATTCTCCTTAACGATGAAAACGCTGTGTTGAATAGTTGTAACGTTTCTTCCGTTGCACCCGGCAAGCCAACAACTTACCCCGGAAAGAACAAGAAAGAGATTCGTCGCGAGCCTTCTGGAGAGTACTTTTGCGCGAGGCATAAATGTTGCTCTCCGATCTCTCGGACCTCAAAAGGAGCGAGGACAGCTTTTGGTCCTCGCAAATGTTCTGCTCTTTGCCTCCCATCCGGGGGCACTTACATTGTCGTTCGCCTCTCCCGGCAACGACGCTTCCGACCAGTTTCCATAGAGCCCGTTCACAAGGGTGCATCGATGAATTCGTTCAGCAGCGACAGCAGCGCTGGCACGAAGAATTGCTCGAACATCTTTTCGTCCCTCACAAGGTTTTCAGAGATGAAGGATATTCCGCGGCGACCCACGAGGTCACAAGCAAGGAAGCTCTTATGCCCCAGGCTGATAAAAGACAAGCCATCGTGGCTCAGACGGTGGACAACCGGGCCAGCTTCAAACTCGAACTCGTCCTCGGATTCAGCCACAAGTCTCAGAACAAAGTCCGGAGCATTAAAAGTGCGTGCCGCGCGCGTTGCAAATGCCCGTCGCAACTGGTCGGCTGCAGCTTGGCAGTTTGTCTCCAGACGAATACGTGTACCCGATAGTTCGACCACAGTTTCAACAAGTGTGGGAGTGAACCTCTTGATGAAGTCTGTTGCCATCGCCGACATCCACCACCTCACAGGGACGAATATTTTCGAGCGACCATCAACGAGCGCAGAACTCCGCCAGCTCGCGAGCCACCGACGACGGACTCATCCCGTGCCGAAGGACCCAGCAATCCCGGTTCACGAGAGCCTTGATGGTCGCCAATTGATGTTCCCTCTGGTAGGAAATACGCGACGGAAGCATTTCCAGATCTGCGGCTAAGCGAGAAGCGGCCTCGGCAGATCCAATCGGCTTGAAAACCGCACATGGTTCCTGCGTTCGCTCGACGAAGACCAGCCAGCGAGGTTCGCAAGATAGGGATCGACTCACGCCGAAAGTTTCGACTGGATCTACCTCAAACGCCAGTTCGCCGTTCTGGGAGATAGCAGGTTCGAGGGCGGCAAGTTGAGGAAAGTATTTAACGGCATCTGGGAGCAACTTTACGGGCGTCGGCAAGCCCCATGTGCAGACCTCGTTGCCGGACTGTGAGAAGTAAGTCCAGTCGTCCGATAGGTAAGCGAATCCGTTTAGGGACAACGACAAGGCTAATGTAGACTTGCCCGCTTCCGATTCACCGCCTATGAGCAGTCCGTGCCCGTTCTTCACCAGACATGCGCAGTGGAGCGGTGTTACTCCGATGGAAGCGCTGGCAATCCCCAGCAAGACTGGCAGGATCACGCGTTTCCAGTAGGAGAGGTCGCGCGCCGTGCTCGGGGAAAATAAGCCGACGGCGCGACGGCGTTGTTGGTCAACCAGCATCGAATCGCCGGGACCGTACATCGCATAATACAAATGATCCAGGGCTCTAAAACGCGGCTGGGGCCACCGTGGCTGATCAGGAACCTCGAAGTCAACGTAAATGCTCACCCACAAGTCGGTCGTGCTCGAGCCATCTCCGGCTGGCTGAAAGGTTTCTTGCGCAGCCGTCAATATTTCTTCTGAGTTGCTCGAAATCATCCAGGTCGAACCTGCAACCATGAATCGAGCTGCAAGCGGCAGCGCCACTTTGGCAGTACGCTCGACCATGCTCCCTGCACCGTAACTTCTCATTCAAATTCCAGACGTCACCTGATTCGAAAACAGCGCGCAGTTGCACTCACTCCCCATGCCTGCGTGGGAATACGATGGGAGAACCCTACTTCAACACCACATGTAGTTCGTCAAGAAATTGTCAAATGTTGGTAAAGAATTGCTGTACCAGCAATTTATGGGCATGCCTACTCCTTGGTTTCTACAATTCTTTTAGCCCGAACTATCTTCGATCCCGACTACCCGTTGGCCTACCATCTTGCGGCACTCCGCGCCTACCTTCATAATCGGTACCATCGCGTGCAAGTCTTCTCCGATCAAGACGAGATTTGGGAAAGGAAATAAGCAAGCCATCGGGATGGCGCGGTCTTCCAATTCTGAGCTAACAGTTGCTTGATTCCGTCGAGCATCCATTCCGAATGACTCCGCGATACATAGCTTCTATCTGTGACGCTGTCCAGTCAGCATCGTAAGTTTGAGCGAAGTTTTGTGCAGAAGAAGCCAGACATTCACGGCGGTCGGGGTGATCTAACACCTCCAATATCGTCTTAGCCAAGGCATAAGGATCACGAACCGGCACCGCTACCGCGGCGTTCGGCGCCATTTCCGACACCACACCAACGTTGGTGCCTACAGTGGGAACGCCGGCCGCAGCGGCTTCAAGGACTGCCGCGCCCATGCTCTCGTGCAGTGAGGACTGCACGTACAAATGTGCGCGGCGATAGAACGGTACGATATCCTCCACTGGGCGGAAGCCGTGAAACCGCACATGTCTCCCGATCCCCAACTCGCGCGCGATAGTTTGGACGTGGTCCTCGAGGATTTCGACGCCGAAGCAGTCCAACTCAACCTGGCCTCGCGCTTCCAAAATTAGCCGCATCGCCTGTAGTAAGGTCGCGTGGTCCTTCACTTCGTTGACACTTCCAACATGTACCAGCCGCCAAGGCGGTTTGGAGGAACGACGGGTGGAACCGCGAAAGATGCGCGGGTCCACTCCGAGGGGCAACCAGACTGCATCTCGTCTGACTTCAGTTAGCGGGCGAAGGGCATATGTGCTCCCAGCCGAGACCGCGTTCGCCATGCGCAGCGCCATCCAGAGGTTCGTGCGAGCAAGCCGGCCACGCTGTCCGCCATAACGAATTTCGGGTAACCACACCAATTCGCCGCCCCCAATACTGACCACGACAGGTATGCGCAACAAAGTACCGACAGTGACTGCAACGGTACCCGGACCTTGCGCCCAGAATGCATGCAATACATCGAACCGGCTGTCAGTGCTGCGTAGGACGGAGATTACTCTCTGCAGTTGACTCGCGTAGCGGCCAAAGCGCGTGCGGGCCGGCATTAGTCCCAAATTGATCACGTGGGCACCGAGCAGCGGGTATTCACAAGCCTCGGGTTCCTGGTGCAAGGCGATCACCACGACCTGGTGGCGGCGTGCTAGCCGCTCAATCAGAGCCAGAAGCACAGGGATAACGCGCACACGAGCGCTGCGATCGACGCCTCCCGGTACGATGAGGCCGATTTTCATGGCCGACTCCCCACCCGGGCCGACACCACCTCCCGATATGCCCGGATTGAGTCACGTGCAATCGCCGGATAACTGAGATGCGCGCGAAAGAAGCGAACCGCATGGTCGGAAAGCTCCCTAAGAGGCTGGCGCGCAACCTGAAGAAACGCCTGGCTGAATGCAACCGAGCAGCCGGGAGACCAACAGCATCCGATGCGGCCATCGTCGGTCATGGCCCGGAACGAAGGAATGTCAGTTACAACTGGTACAACTCCACACGCCAGAGCTTCGGCAAGAGAGAAACCGCTGCCTTCGTAGTGACTGCCCAGCACGAAGTAGTCGGCGCTGTTATAGAGGCGCTCTAACTTAGAGTGGTCCACTGAACCCAGCAACGTCACTGCATCCGACAGCCGTGGACTCGACGCGATACGATCTCGGACAGAGCGCAGCAAATCGTCGCTGCTGTAGACCATATACAATCGCGCTTCGGGGATGTGCTGAAGGACTTGTTCGAAGCCTTCCAAAACGGTTAAGGGATCCTTTAACAACACCAGCCGCCCGACCCATAAAACAACCGGGTTCCCCGAGAGTCTCGTGTGGGCGCGAGCACTGGCTCGGTCTTCCCACTGGAAATCGGTGGAACCTTCCATGACTTGAAAAATTCGCTGGTTCTTGGCGATGAGTCCTCGGTCTAGCCAAGACGACGCGCTGTCACGCGCAGCGAACAGAAATCCATCCGCGGCTCGAAGACCCCACATCTGAATCGGCTGGGCGATTGTACGCCAGGGTCTTTCCGCGTGATGCTGAGCCACGATGGCGCAACTGGAAGGAAGGGAATTCCTTAGAATGCGCATCTGTAGGGGAAAGATCAATCCGTTTACGTGCACTACCGTGGCCGACGCCTCTCCATGGCGATCAGCCTGGCATGCGCCTCGCACTGCAGAGTGGAAGGAAAGAGGTACCTGCCACTTGCGCAATTTTGGCGGACACGCATCCATACGGAAATCAAAACGAACACCTTGATCCTCAAAGCGAAGATCCCGATGAAACCGTTGCACGATCGTAACCTCGACGCCCTCGGCGCGCAGGGCTCTTGCCCACGGTCTGATCGTGGAATAGCGATCGAGCAGGTTATCGGGGGTAGGAGCGTCCGATTCGTAGATGTAAATCAGAGACACTACGTGTAGGGGCGCCACGATTGCCTCTCCGGCTCTATGCGGCTCCACGGGCAGGCTCCGGAGGCAGGGAGTCGGATGCGTAAGCGGGGGAGGAGTCATTTTCCTTTCCGAGCCGGGGCTTTACCGAGGTTAAAATCACGAGGGGTGGGCGGTGGTGACATTGAACGTGCTCAAATCCCGCTCTCGTGGCATAAGCCGCGAGTTCCGCGGCCGTCGAGAATCTTGGCATATAAGGTGGCCGTTCCAAACATCGGAAGCGCTGGGCGTCGTTGGCAAACATGGACCAGCCTGCATCCGACTCAAGGCCGATAGTGTCGATGAAAATTCGGCCGCCGGCACGAAGTATTCGATATGCCTCTTGCACGTAGTACCAACGGTCCATTTCGTCCAAGTGCATCAGCATATTCGTCATGTAGACAACATCGAACGAGCTGGCCTCAAACTCGGGCAAGCCAACGGCGTGCAACTGCACTAGACGCACATTGCCGATGCTACCCAGGCGATCCGAGGCATACCCCAGCATATTGGACGAAGTATCTGCTCCAGTCCAGGTACTACAGAAAGGAGCCAGTTCCCGCCCGATGCGACCGACTCCGCAGCCGATCTCCAAAACATCATCTTTTTGGTTGACCGAGACTAGATCCACGAGATTCCGTACCGCGTTGCCGGCAGAGTGGCGAAGCCCAGCTTCATCGCGCTGGCCTGAGGCAGCGGCATAGGCTTCCTCCCTCGAAGAGGCCAGCAAATCCCACGCCTGAGCATACTGCCGACGGCGAAGATCAGTTAGGGGAGGATAAAGCCGGTGGGTGAGAGCTTGGGTTGCGTATCCCCACACGTACGACGAGAAGAATAGGGACATGATGGCTGCCGACTCCCAGGAAGAATGCCGGTTTCCCATCGCTGTAAGCAGCAATCCAAGACCACTCAGAATGACTGCCAGAGGTGGGAGCCACGGGTACTTTCGTATGAGGGGATAGGCAATTGATCTTACCTTAAGCTTCTTCGTCACGACTTTGCCCTCTTCCGACCTAGCACCCGATGACCTCGGATCGCGTCCACCACTCCCATTGCTGCGAATGCCCCCACTCAGTGCCGCGTTATGGCTCACAGCGGTGCGCGGCGTTCTCTCCAAGCGTGATAGAACCCATGCATAAAAAACAATTGCAAACCATCTGCCCAGCGCTGATCTTCAATTGCTCTACAAATGAATAACTTGTGGCTTCCCATGTTTCGAACGTTCTCGATTTGCATTTCTCTGACCCGCAAAGAAAAATGGGGTACGGGCAGCCCGAACGCGCTCGAAGCGGTTGTAGCAAAGGGAAGGCGATCCCAGTCGACGCACGGCTTCCTATGATTCTTGCCCAGTTCGTAGGCCACTGCGACCTGCTCCGCGGGGACACTGCCCAACGCGATCCGACGTGAGCGTTCCATGAGAGGCACAGCGGCGCTTGTGGTCTGCAACGCCAGAGTGAAACATTCAGCACCGACAGGTCCAATGAGATCCATGGGAAAGATATTGCCGAGGTGTCCATCCACCACACTGACCAACACAACTGGACGGGGGCAGATATAGAACACAAAAAGGGCGTGGAGTTCACGTGCGACCACACGAAACCCGGAAGGTTTGGAGCGCCTCCATCGCTGATACGCATAATGCAGATAGCGCCTCCAAAGCAGGTTTCTTGGAAGACAGTAATTGTTGTAATCTCGCGTTTCAAAAAGATACAACCGTCCGTCCCCAGCAGGGATCGCTTCTTTTAGACGGAGGCCAATCTCGCCTAGAAGCCGCGCCTCGCCGCCCCGCTCATGGAATCTGAGAAAATACCGCGAACGGTTGCTCACGGGCGGATCACAGTCTCCCTCAAACCCTATGCCGATTGTAAAAGGGCGGATGCAGGCAACTACGCTGCTGTAAGTGACGTCCCGCGCAGCGCCGAGTCCATGGAACCACACGCCGACCTCCGACTGAGGATCGCGTAACCCGAGCGTGCAATACTCGGGGATGCTCGCAGGGCCAAACAATAACCCTTTAACAACTTTGCGAATCTGGCTGAGCAGACTCATTGTTTTGTGGTCGCCGCGACAGCGATCTGGACACAGCGTTTAGCCATCTATCCGCTCGAATTGCAGCAAAACGCAATCGGCCATTCCCCGCAACCCCGGAACGCAACCGAGCCAACGGTCCGCTCTCGCGAGACCGTTAAGAACTCTCGGATATCGTCGAACTGCATGCTCGATGCAGGAAGGAACCATAACTCCGACGCCCTTCCACTCTCGCAGACGAAACTCTGGCGCAAAAATGCGACCCATCGCACCGACCGAAGGATAATAAACCTTCAACCTGTCATCGTCACTGAGCCGGGTTAGTCGCCGCATAGCTTTGTGTAGATTCCCCTGAGCCAAATACCACGCCATTTCAGAGGGCACAAAACGCGCGGCCATGCATAACACAGCTCGAGCGCCGGGCTTCAGGAGTCGCGCCAAATTTCGCGCGACGACGGAGAGGTCGCGCACATGGTTCAATCCGGAAAAATTTGAGAAAGCCCCATCGAAAGAGCTTTCGCCTTCGAGCACTGCGATTTCTTCGGTCGGTAAGGCTCGAAATTCAACTAACCCCTCAAGACCAGCTGACCTTAAACGTTGCCAGGCAATTTCGATCATTCGAGGAGAAATGTCACAGGCCAGAACCGTGACTCCCCATTCGGCAAGGTGGACGGCGTCAATGCCGGTTCCGCAGTTCAGTTCGAGGACCCGCCGCCCTGGCTGGAAAACGCGCTCGAGTTCCTGCCAAACAATATCCCGCTGTGCCCGACCGACCAGAGTGTGAGGGAAAACCTGGTCGTATGTCTCGGCAACATTATTCCAGTAGGTTTCACTGGATCGAGTTGACAGGGCACTCATGTTGCTCCTCAGCATTCAATCACCGAATCGGTACGCCTGAAGCGGCAAAGTAGGACTGCCGGCATTCGGCAGGCGACCTCAAAGAAGTCCTCCTTTCCCGCTTGGACGAAAATTGGCTTCTCCGGTTCTCCCAGGCATAGCGGGACGTGCGTAAGGCACTCGAATCCTCCGGCATAGAAAGCTCGGATAATCTCCTCAGCCGTGCGCGGCAACATTTCGATTTGGACGGCACTGCTGGAATCGCGGAAGCCGGTTCGCCATCCCCGCGCATATGCCTCAGGGTGGAGATCACTAACAAGAACATGCGCTCCAGTCTTCGCTACCCGTGCCAACTCGCGCACCATGGCTCCCAAATCATGAACATGGCCGAGGGCAAATGAACAGACGACCAGATCGAAAACCGAATCTTGAAACGGAAGACTCTGGCAGTCGGCTCTGGCGAGTCGTCCACTAATCGCAGCCTTCCTCTCTGCCACCCGAAGCATGGCAGCAGAGAAATCAACTCCTACTCCCAGAGTCGCGCCCCGAGCCGCAAGCATTTGGAGCCACCGGCCGGTACCACACGCGAGGTCAAGAACATGTTTGTCGCTCAAGTTCGGAAGGAGCGCCGCGAGCTTGCGTTCTTCGAGGTGGAGCAGCGGGTTGGGAGCATGGTCATAGGTCGGAGCCCAGCGCTCATAGCCTTCCTCAGCGGAGACACGGGCCGGAGGAGCGGCATCGGCATGCGGCGATTGAATAATGAGAGATTCCGACGCGATGGAGATCTGACTCACAGGCTCTCTGCTTTCGGCTTACGCAAGTCGATGAACTGCTGTGTCCATTTCAGTTCCAGTGGCGCGGTATAAACGCCTAAGCCATACCGCCAACTGCTCAACGCTTTGAGCGCGAGGCGTCCCCAGTTGGGCAAACGTATGTCCTGCACCGTCGGCCACCTGGAGGAGACCACCAGTTCGAAGTTGTCGATCAACTGCTTGGTGCGAGGCCGGAGCCAGGGGGTTTGAGGATCTTTTTGTGTGGCGAACCGCTGCCAGGAGTCCGTTGCCCACTCATCCGGAGTCGTGGGAAACAGAAACTTGTCCTTAATATCTCCATACATGCCTGCCCGCTGCGGAACCGGGGTGTAGTGCTCGACGATAATCTCTGAGTCTGGGTTCAGGCGCTTCAGTTGCCGGATGAACTTGATGCACTCGCGTGTATCGCCTTCGGGATCTTTTGGATTCCCGAAGATGATGGAGAATTCGGGAACGATGTCAAAGCGGCGGATGCGCGAGGCGAGCGCCAACGTGTCTTCGACACATAGATCCTTGTTCATCTCTTTCAGGTTTTCGTTCGATCCCGACTCGGCACCAAAGAAGATCATGGTGCAACCGGCGCGGCGGATGGCTTCGAAGGTGGCGTCCGAGTATTTCATCATGATGTCGGCGCGCCCTTCGCACCACCATCGCATCTTGAGCGGGGCCATCCGATCGGCGAGCTCACGAGTGTGGTCTTCGCGCAAAAAAAAGTTGTTGTCGTAAAACTGAATGGCATCGACGCCGTAGTTCTTCGCGAGGTGACGCAGAATATCTTCGGTCCGAGACGGCGATTCCATCTTTTCGCGGCTGCCGGAAAAATTGACCACGCCGCAGAAGTTGCAGCGATAGGGACACCCGAGGCTGGCCTGGTGAACCGCAGTGCGGCGCCCTAGAAACGTAGGCAGAACATATCTCTCAACTGGGAGCCGGTGATACGGGTACCATGGAAAATCATCGAGATTCTGCATGGGGCGCTCGGGATTGTGACGAAGAGTTCCGTCAGCGCCCTTGTAAGAGAGACCGTTAATGCTCTTCAAATCGCGATATCCTCGAATTGCTTCCAGCAAGTCGAGGAAGGTCTGCTCGCCCTGTCCGCGGACGGCGTAGTCGACGTAGCACGCGTTAAGAGTCGCAGCCGTGTAGTTCGTTGCGAAGTAGCCTCCCCAAACAATCGGTATCTGCGGGAATCGCGCTCGAACCTCACGGCAACTGGCGACGGCGCCGACGGTCTGTGGTCCGGGCATGACCGTAACCGCCAACAGCTCCACCCGACGCTCTTCGATCAGCGCGATTAGTGATTCGGTAGGGTGTGGGTCGAGGTTGCCATCGACGATGGCGTACTCCTCCTTGCCTTCCAGAACTGCCGCGATCGCCAATATCGACAGCGGGAAACGCCGATTGCGAGGCTTGGTTGCTTTCGGGTTATAGAAGAGGATCATGCGCCCGGTCTCGGCCCAAGTTTACAACTCCGGTTCTAGAGCCGAGAGAGACATCGCTCGCGTCTCTGGAAACGCCGGATTCTGCAAGCTGAGCAGATAACGTACCAACTGGCAGTAGGCGACTTGTCTCTAATTTGTCAACAATCTGCAAAATCCCCGTGACCAACCATCAACCCGCGGCTGTATCTCTTAGTGCCATCAAGAAGTGACACAAATTTGACAATCTGCTGACAATTGCTTTGGCCGAAGCTCCTAGATTTGGCCATTACTCTTGCACAAATGAGGCGGATTTAACGTGGCTGAAGTTCTGCTGACCCATTCCTACCACCTTTATTACGACCGCAAGCAGACGCGGAAGATGCAGCCTTATCCCCCGCTTGGTACGCTTTACGCCGCAGCCCTGCTTCGAAGTGCCGGTTTATCAGTAGCATTGTTCGACACCATGCTCAACGACCCAGAAAAGGGATTTCAGGCGGCTCTGGATGAGCATCGACCCCGGGTGGTCGTGGTTTACGAGGACAACTTCAACTTCCTGACGAAGATGTGCCTGACCCGAATGCGTGAAGTCGCCTACCACATTCTTGAGGTCTCGCGGAAGGCCGGAGCTACGGTCCTGGTGAATGGCTCTGATGCTTCGGACCATGCTCTGGATTATCTGCGGAAGGGCTTCCACTGCGTGCTGCTTGGGGAAGCGGAATGGACCCTGTTAGAGGCCGTTCAGCATCTCTTGAAGGGAGATGATTGTAGACTCGCCCAGATTCCGGGGCTCGCATATTTGGATTACGAAACTGAAGAGCTCACGCGGACGGCGCATCGCTCACTGATGCGCGATCTCGATCTCCTATCATTCCCTGCTCGCGACCTGATCGATGCCGATCAATACCGCGCCGCTTGGAGGACGGCGCACGGCTTTTTCTCGCTGAATATCGTTGCCAGCCGCGGTTGCCCCTATCGCTGCAATTGGTGCGCAAAGCCCATTTATGGCGACTCTTTTGCCCTGCGCTCGGCGTCGAGCGTTGCCGAAGAGATGAGGCGGCTGAAATACGATTTCGGCGCTGAACACCTCTGGTTCGCGGATGACATCTTTGGTCTCCGAGCGAAATGGGTCCGGGAACTTGCTGTGGAGGTGGAGAAGCTGGATGCGGCCGTGCCTTTCAAAATGCAGTCCCGGGTAGATTTGATGACCGTTGACACTGTACGCGCTTTGCGCCGAGCCGGTTGCGCAGAGGTCTGGTTGGGGGTCGAGTCGGGATCGCAAAAGATTCTGGATGCGATGGACAAGGGCACTCGCGTCGAACAGATTGCAAGGGCACGGCAGAACCTGCTAAACGAGGGTATCCGGGCATGTTATTTCCTTCAATTTGGATACCAGGGCGAGACCTGGGAGGACATTGAGAAGACGGTGAACCTGGTGCGAAATACCCAGCCCGACGATATCGGAGTCTCGGTATCGTACCCACTCCCGGGAACAAGATTCTTCGAGCGAGTGCAGGCACAACTGGGTGACAAGACCAACTGGTCGGATAGCGAAGACCTTTCCATGATGTTCCAGGGTGCGTACACAGACGAATTTTACCGCGCCTTGCACGATGCCTTGCATGCACAAGTGGATGCTCGGAACCCTTTGCCCACGCGAATTTCAGGGCGCGATTGCCGTGAGCTCGACGCCCCCGACGAACTATGGGCAAGAGTCATACGGCTGGAAAAGACCTGCCGTAATCCCCGGCTGCCTGTTTCAGGCGGTTTTGCAGGCGCAAATCTCGTGCGATTGCAAGCATCTGCCCGCGCAATCGGAAGTGACGATTGACCAGAAACTCTTCCGTTAATGGCTGATCGCGATCGTTGACATGGATCTCCTTCTCACTCACGGCTACTTCCTCTACGAGGATGCCAAAGAGCTTCAAATCATGAAGCCCTACCCTCCGCTCGGCATTCTGTATATTTGTTCATACCTGCGACAAAAAGGGTTCGAAGTTGAGGTATTCGATTCGACCTTCTCATCACGTGAACAGCTTTTCGAACAACTTCAACAGGGCCCGCCATCGGTGCTTGGAATCTATGCCAACCTCGGAACGCGGCCCAACGTGGTGGAAATCCTGCGCGTCGCGAAACAGACCGGCTGGCAAACTGTCGTGGGCGGTCCGGAACCGGCGGCGTACATCGATGAATACCTTGAAGCCGGGGCGGACATCGTGGTGGTTGGGGAGGGAGAAGTCACACTTGAAGAGCTCATACCCGTCCTTCGTTCGCACGCGACAGATATGCTTGACCGCGTCGCGGGCATAGCATTCCGGTCGTCGGACGGACGGATCATCAAGACGGAGACCCGCGCGCAGATCCGACAGATCGATGCTCAGCCTTGGCCAGCGCGCGAGGCCATTGACATGACTCGTTATTTTGATGCCTGGCATAAACACCACGAGATGCGGTCTGTATCACTTATCACCACGCGTGGTTGCCCATATCGTTGCCGCTGGTGCAGCCATATGCAAGTATTCGGCCGGACACACCGCAGAAGAGGCCCAGTATCGGTGGCTAACGAACTTGAATGGCTAATTGAGCGGTATCACCCCGACATCGCGTGGATGGCCGACGATGTCTTTCCCATTCACCCCGGCTGGCTGTTTCAATACGCTGCTGAAATCAAGCAGCGAGGAGTGAGGCTGCCGTTTGAGTGCACGTCGCGCGCGGACCGGATCAATCCGCAGGTTGCCGATGCACTCGCAGAACTGGGTTGCTTCCGTGTTTGGATTGGTTCCGAGAGTGGCTCGCAGCGGATTCTGGACGCGATGGAGCGTGGCGTCACGGCGGAGCAGGTTCAAACGGCAGTCTCTCTTTGCAGGTCGCGTGGAATTCAGAGTGGAATCTTTCTGATGTGGGGATATGAAGGAGAGGAAATTAGCGATATCGAAAATACTATCGAGCATGTGAAGAAGACTGATCCTGATGTTTTCTTTACGACCGTGGCGTATCCGATGAAAGGAACACCATATTTCTCCGAGGTTGCCGGCAGGATTGAGAATCTCAAGCCATGGAACCTGGGGACGGATCGCGACGTCCGCATCCGTGGCCGGCATTCGCGTGGTTTCTATAGGTTTGCCGATCAGTTGCTGCGTAGTGAAGTGGAACTGGAACAGTTACGGAACAAACCCAACCGGGACCCGTCCGCAATCTCGCAATTGCAAGGCAAGATTTCTGATTTCCGCGCCGGCCTATATGCTTCAATGTCCGAAGTGGAGGCGTGAGCGGATCCGATGTCATTCCTGCAGCCACAACTCTATTCCGCTCCATTTGACGCCATCGCCGATCGGTACGACGATATCTTCACCACGTCGAGGATCGGGCAAGCGCAGCGCACAGCGGTGTGGGAGGAGTTGGAGAAAGCATTCCGGCCGGGCGATCGGGTGCTCGAAATCGGCTGCGGCACGGGTGTAGATGCATGTTTTCTGGCAGAGCGTGGCGTAACCGTCGTTGCCTGCGACAGCTCATCTCACATGATCGCTTTGACGACTCGCAGAATTAAGCAAAACAGAAAACATAGCCTCGTGCTCCCACGACTCCTGGCTGCCGAGGACATAGCCAGCTTGCGAAAAGATGACTGCTTCGGCGGGGCTTTCTCGAACTTCGGCGCGCTGAATTGCGTCCGGGATCTCGATCGATTGGCACGAAACTTGGGCGCTCTGCTTACGCCAGGCGCAACTATGTTGTTGTGCTTGATGGGGCCGTGCTGTTTGTGGGAAATCAGTTGGTACCTCGCGCGTGGCAATCCAAGAAAGGCATTCCGGCGCCTGCAGCGCGGAGAGGTCGCTGGTCATTTGACAAAGCAAACCTCCGTGGGTGTCTACTATCGTTCGGTTGTTAACCTGGTACGCATTTTCGCGCCTGAATTTCACCTCCAGTCTTTTAAGGGAATTGGTGTTTCCGTGCCGCCCAGCTACGTCGAACCTTGGGCCAGCAAGTTTCCACATTTGCTACGCCTGGGCATGCGAGTGGATTCAGTTTTGGGAAAGTGTCCTGGCGTTCGAGCGCTTGCTGACCACATCCTGCTGACGTTCGAGCGTGAGGCCTTATGAGCAATTCAGCCGAATCGCCGACATTCACCCCCGACCCGACCACGACGCGGAGCCGCGGAACATCTTCGTCGCTACGGCTCCAGTGTCCCATCTGTCGGGAGACGTTCGTAACTTCCGGGAAATTCCGAGAGCCGACCTGTTCGGGATGTGGATTCGCGATATCCGAAGTTAACGAAATCCTCTGTGGCTTGACGCCCAATCGCCAACTGTATTTCCGCCAGTTCATCCGGGAGTACGAGATGGTCCGTGCCAAGGAGGGTCGCGGTTCTTCTTCTGCGGCCTATTACGAGGCACTGCCTTTTAGAGATCTGACAGGCCGTAACGTTTGGCAGTGGAAGATTCGCGCGCGGACTTTTCGCGACATCGAGAAGTGCATTCTACCCGAAATCGAGGACACACATCCGCACGGTTGCGACATCCTGGACGTGGGCGCGGGCAACTGCTGGCTAAGCTATCGGCTGGCCCTACGCGGTCATCGTCCAGTCGCCGTCGATCTGCTGACCAATGAGGCCGACGGCTTGGGGGCAGCCCAGCACTATGTTCGTCAACTTCCGCGAACGTTCCCTCGCTTTCAAGCCGAAATGGATCATCTGCCATTCGCGTCCGGACAGTTTGATGTGGTCCTCTTCAATGCCTCTTTTCACTATTCCATCGACTACGAACGAACGCTCAGTGAAGCTCTGCGTTGTTTGCGGCGGCCCGGCAATGTGATCATCGCGGATTCTCCCTTCTACTGGCGCGATGAAAGCGGCCGGACCATGCTGGAAGAGAGGCGGACGGAATTCCAGCAGCGATTCGGATTCCGCTCTGACAGCATTGAAAGCCGCGAGTATCTGACGCCGCAGGTCTTGGACGCACTGGCAGATAAGTTATCGCTGCAGTGGAGGGTTCTTAAGCCATGGTACGGCATTGGCTGGGCGCTACGGCCATTCAAAGCTCGCCTGTTTCGACGTCGTGAACCCGCGAAATTTTACCTGCTCTGGGCCAAGGTGACCGACCGATGAGCCCTCTCGTATCCATCTCGATCCTACCCGAATCGGCCAGCAGCGACGCCGATAATCTTGCCGCGCACAAGATCGGCAGCATGCCTGTCGTGGTCATTTCTCCCCATAATCAGTGCAACTGCCGTTGCGTGATGTGCGACATCTGGCGAATTCGCGAGCCAAAAAAAATCACGCCCGCTGATCTCGAGCGACAGCTGGCCTCGTTCCGCGGCCTTGGTGTTCGATGGTTAGTGTTTACCGGCGGCGAACCACAAATGAACGGTCAGTTGAGTTCTCTTGCGAAGATGCTTCGTGCCGGGGGAATCCGCGTCACCATGCTTACCGCCGGGTTGCTGTTGGAATCGCACGCGGAATCCATCGCCGCGACCATCGACGATGTAATCGTCTCCCTCGACGGGCCCCCCGCGGTACACGATCACATACGGCGTGTTCCCCACGCGTTTGCACGGATGGCGGCCGGTGTTGCCGCATTGCGAAAGTTCCGGCCGGAGATGGCGGTCCGAGCCCGCTGCACTGTACAGAAGGCGAACCACCGCGTGCTCTGCGCGGTTGTTCAATCAGCGAAAGAAACAGGCTTGAACTCGATTTCCTTCTTGGCTGCAGATCTCACGTCGGACGCCTTTAATCGTCCGCAGCGCTGGTTGCCCGAACGGCAAGACCGGGTCGCACTGAATGTTCAGGAGGTCGAGGAATTGGATGCAGAGGTTGAGCGGCTGATCAGCGAACACCAACGCGACTTGGACACGGGGTTCGTGGTTGAGTCAGCCAGCAAGTTGCGGCGCATCGTGCTCCACTTCCGTGCCTACCTTGGCCAGGCACAGCATGTCGCGCCGCGTTGTAATGCGCCTTGGGTCTCCGCTGTGGTCGAAGCATCGGGTGACGTCCGCCCCTGCTTTTTCCATCCTTCGTTCGGGAATATTCACAATCAAAGCTTGCACGAGATCGTGAATGGTCTCAAAGCGCTGAAGTTTCGAGCCAACCTCGATGTTGCGACTAACCCGGTCTGTCGGCGATGCGTGTGTTCTCTGCACATTCCGCGGGGCGAGGAATGAGACAGCGTTATGAACCCGACTTGAACACGAAGTCGACAGTCTTGCTTTCTCCCGCCCCGATCGTAATCTTTTGGCTCTGGGTGCCGAGTTTTTCCTGCCATGCCTTGATCGTGTAGGTGCCGGGTGGAAGATCTTTCAGATCGAAGTTACCGTCTTTGTCCGTCACCATAAAATATGGATGTTTGAGTACCGCGATATAGCCTCGCATCCACGGATGCACATTGCACTTAACCGGAATAGCAATCTCCTCCCGCGGGAACGTTTCTTCCACTGGCATTCCGTGCGGCTGGGTCTTGTTCCACTCCCGATTGTTGTTGGGCATCGGATGGATATTGTGCGTGGTCGCATCGCTGTTGACGACATCAAGTTTCTGATTTGTTTGCAGTGCCAGTACGTGAGGCTTGTATTGGCAGCCTTTCTGCTCGATCACCGCAGGCTGTTGCGGCGGTTCGAATGTTTTATCTCCCAAACCATCAGAAACGTATACGACGACGTTTTCCAAGCCGCCATTCGCACCGATCACTATATCCTCGGTTGTGGCGGGTGTGGTGTGCGCCTTCGCACAGTTAGGATCGGATGACATATCGATGCGGGTGGGTTTTAACGCTGAGCCCTCAAACTTCGCGGTCCCCTTCACTGATCCGGCGGCCGCCGAATCTGCGGCACCTGCAGGAAGGTGAGCGACCAGGGATAGAGCGAATGCCGCAACTATCGCGATCAAGATATATTTTGTTCTCATAGACACCTGCTTTCTTTTTACTCATGCTTGCGAGCGCCGTTGAATATCTTCAAGTACAACCGATTGCGTCAGATGTCGGACGACGGATCTGAACGTTGCATGAATCTCAGTCTCCCTAAGGCTCGACTTTCGGCTCAGCCGGCGCTTCGACCGGCATCCCTTTAGCCGTACGAAGCGCGTCGATGTAATGCGCGATATCCCATACCTGGTCTGGCTTCAAAGCATCGGCAAACGAGGGCATGGGAGTGCCATCGAGGCCCGTCATTAAATCACGGAATATCGCCTCGTCGGACTCTCCACACTTGAACCGGGTTCCGCTTGTGAAGTCGAAAGGTGTGATCGGATAACCTTTACTGTCGGTGAGCGAAGAGGCAGACGGACCGTTTCCGCGTCCTTGTTTACCATGGCAAAGCCAGCAGTTCATGCTCTGAAAAAGTTCTGCGCCGCGCTTCACGCTCTCCGGCGAAGTTGGAGGTTCAGGAGGTATCACCAACGAGGCGGCCGGTTTCTCCTCCTGAAATCGCGGAGAGAAGGTCTTAATGTACGCGACCAGGTCGACCCGCTCCTGGCGCAACAGAGGCTTCCAGGAAGGCATCCCGGTGGCATGGATGCCCCGGCTGATGGTGTCATACAAGTCGGTGTCCAAGGGCAGACTGCCGCTCGCCGTCGACCGGCACTTGAACGTAGCCTTGGTGAAATCGCGAGGCTTGGGATCGAGATAAGGTGCGCTTTCTCCATTTCCATCGCCATACTGACCGTGGCAGAAAATACAATAGCGCTGGTAGAGTGCCTTGCCGTGGTTGGCATTGCCTACCAGATTGCCGACGCGGGTCTGCTGCGCGACTGTGGTCAGACTCGACAGGAGGACAAAGAAGACCGCGCTGCCGGCCAAACTGATCGTGATGCGCATGAACCGTTCTCCTCTCTCCTCAGAAATCAAAATCGAATCCCATCAGGAAGCTGTTATTAATATCGTCCTTGCCGGAAATGGGTGCCGTTCCGGCATTGACGATGCGTGAGTACTCCTGCACCCAGGCAAGGCCAGCCCGCGGATTCATGATCGGATACCAGCGATAGCCGATAGTCCAGGTATCGAGATTCCCCAAGTTGCCGCGAATGGTGGGATTCGCCTGGCGAGACATTCGGATCAACTCGTACTTCCCGATCGCAATGAGGCGCGGATTGTACGTGTAGTGGGCTTCCACAAAACCGCCATTCCATGTCGGACCGGCCGCACCAACGGGCAACTTCGAGGGCTGATTTGATGGCACGGAATTGCCCAGGAATACGTTGTCGTACCCGTGCTCGTAAAAGGTTTGAAAATCGAACTTCCCCAAGTACCAATGCCCATATGCACCCGCGCGATAAAAGCTGCGATTCCCGGTGCCCGTTCCCGGGATGGGGGTGCCGTTCCTGGTCTGGAAGTAGGTTGGGGATTCACCGAAATAGCCGTAGACTCCGACCCGCTGCAAGCCGAGCCTGGAAACCTCAAATCCCTGAGTGAAGTTCGTGTAAACATCGTAAGTTTGGTTCGAGGGTAGGCCCGTCAAACCATTATTACTGCTCGCCACAGCAACTGAGTAGCGAGTGTAGTCGTTGTCGGAGTGCCCCGCCAATTCAACCCCGAGTGGTTCACCCCCAATACCCCCAAAAAAATTGCTGTCGCCAGGCGGAGTAAAAAGTAGTTGT
>Ga0210409_10002160_pt1 | contig 23817 bp, 15 predicted proteins | sample IncBWH17MmetaG_FD_161649 | JGI IMG/M metagenome (GOLD analysis project Ga0210409, IMG submission 161649) | Forest soil microbial communities from Barre Woods Harvard Forest LTER site, Petersham, Massachusetts, United States - Inc-BW-H-17-M | ecosystem: Environmental > Terrestrial > Soil >...
TAGCGCGCGGACCGGGCGGTTGGCGTGTTTGTTCAATCGAATATTGTGGCCGCAGGTTCGGCCCTCAGGGAAAAGTGGTGCGCACTTCCACAAAAGATTTACTCTGGGAGGCCAATTCGACTAGGGAGTACCCGATGAAACGAAGAGAATTCATTCGCAATATTGCGGCGGCAGGAGCCGGTGCCCTGGTGTTCAGGTCCACTCCCAGAATCTTTGCCCAGTCAGTGCCGGGGCGGATTGAAATCCTGGTGGACGAACCTCTCGGCACGATCTCGCCGAACATCTACGGCCATTTCACGGAGAATCTCAGCGGAGTGATCTACGACGGTATATGGGTCGGTGAGAACTCGAAGGTGCCCAACGTTGGCGGCATTCGCAAGGAACTGATCGATGAGATGAAGAAGATCAGTCCCGCGATTGTTCGCTTTCCAGGCGGCTGCTTCGCAGACAGCTATGACTGGCGCGACGGAATCGGCCCGGTTGACAAGCGCCCACGACGGACGAATTTCTGGAACGGCGGCGAGAAGCCTGGAGCTCCCGACGCACACCGCTACGATCCAAACCGCTTCGGAACGAACGAGTTTGTGCAGTTCTGCCGCGCGATTGGAGCTCAACCTTATCTCGCGGCGAACCTGCGCAGCCTTCCCGCCCAGGAGTTCAATCGTTGGATTGAGTACTGCAACTCCCCCGCGGGCAGCACGACCCTAGCCGACATGCGAGCCGCCGCGGGATTCAAAGACCCCCTTAATGTTCACTATTGGGGAGTGGGGAATGAGTCCTGGGGATGCGGCGGAAACTTCACGCCTCAGGAGTACGCTGTGGAATATCGCAGGTTCACGGCATGGGCGCCGGGGTATCCCGGGGCAGACCTGTCTTTTGTTGCGTCCGGACCAAATGATGACAAATGGGACTGGACGCGCGGATTTCTGGAAGAGATTGTGCGCAAGGGGAAGAACGAAGTCCGGGGAATTTTCGGCCTGGCGTTGCACTACTACGCCTGGAACCTGAGCCGAGGGAAGACATCCGACTGGAATAGAGGAAAAGGGGATGCGGTCAACTTCGACGAAGTGGACTGGTACGAATTGCTGCGACAGGGCGATGCCATGGAATCGTTGATCAAGGGACACTGGCTCGCCATGGGCGAATTCGATCCCGAGCACCACATCAAGCTGGTGGTGGACGAATGGGGCCCGTGGTATAAGCCCGGCAGCGAACTTACGCCTGGGGATCAATTGGAGCAGTTGCCGACCCTGCGAGATGCGGTCTTCAGCGGGATGACGCTGGATACCTTCAACCGGCATCCGGAGAAGGTGGGCGTTGGTTGCTGCGCACAATTGATCAACTGCCTGAACAGTCTCTATTTAGCGCATGAAGATCGATTCTGCGTCACCCCGGTCGGGCACGTTTTCGATATGTATGCGGCGCATCAAGGAGGAACGGGGCTGAGAACCGAGTTTTCGGTGCCGGCGATTCATTACGACCGCGACGGACAGGCGGCAAGCTTTTGGGGATTGCAAGGTTCGGCCTCTTTGCACGGGAAAGAACTGGCGCTGACGGTGGTAAATCCGGATGTCAAGAATCCGATCGAGGCACAGATCGCGATGCGGGGAGCGCGGGTGAAGAGTGGCAATGCGACCGTGCTCACCGCGCCCGACATACATGCTCACAATACGTTTGAGCAGCGGCAGGCTATCGCGCCAAAAACGACGCAGATAGAGATCAAGGGAGATACGCCGGTGTTCCGCTTCCCTGCTGCGAGCGTGGCGAAGCTCACCCTGACTCTCGCGTGAGAGGCTGTGACACGGACGTTGCTGGACGCCCCGAGTGGAACAAAGTGACGGCGTGCTTTAGAATCAATTTTGCCAATAATGTGGGGGCGTAGCGCAGCCTGGTAGCGCACCTGCCTTGGGCGCACGAAAGCCCCGTCTAAACGCTCTCCTTTTTCCAACGACTTTCTTGAAAAAACAACAACTTGGGGAATCTGCCTTTCGCTCAAAACAGATCTCCCGAGGCCCCAATCTGAGGGGTTCTGACACAGTTCTGCACAGCGGACTTGAACCAGAAGTATGCTGCCTGAATTACGTCGCGGCCAGCGATACTTGCATTCAATGCCACTCGCAAGGTCAGCCGCTTTCAATCGCACATCCCACACGCGCTAACACCCTCAATCCCGCGCACATGTCGTAACCGACGGAGTGGCAACCGCCACAGAGCGGGCCGGTAGGATTATGCATGTTGTCGGGCGGATAAAACGCGGTCCACCAGTCGCCTCCGGTCGGCGGCACCTGATATTTGCTCAACTTCTTGTTTACGACTTCCCACTGCACGGGCAGCGGAAAATAGTCGTCGCCGACTTTGGTGAAGTACCGCTGCTTCCACATGCTCCCATAAACGAAAGCAACTTGATCCATGGAGAACTTGTACACGTTGTTGGTTGCGAGATCAGGGATGATTGCGTCAGGATGTCGGCGCGGATCACGGACGACATTGGCCATCGGTGTTTTCTGCCAATGCTCGTAAATTTCCCCATGACACTTTTCGCAAGCTTCCGAGCCGACATAGTGTGCCGAAGTGGAAGCTTGCATCCGCTGAAGCTGCTCCTGCTGCGTTAGGGGCCGAAGATTGCGAATACAAAGAACGAGTTTCCAGCTGTCGTCGTTCTGCACTTGATGTGGATTGCCCCAGGCAGGCATCCCGGTCTTCCCTCCTCATTCTCCGCCAACGGTCTTTTGTCTTTGTTCGAATGATTCATCGGTACTACACCGTCGTGTGACTCCTCGGGGACGTCCGTGCGGGCCGTGCGGCCTAGGCCTTCGCCCGCCGTCCTGCTGCCTGGTTGGACCGCAGGTGTCACCGAGTTCTCCCGGTTCTCGTGCATGAAGCTTCTAAGGCGTGTCTGGGGTCTTCGACTACGCCGGACTGAACAGGAACTCGCGCTGGCGCTCCTGCTCATGTTGCCTTCCGCGCATTACAAAGGCGTCTGCGTCCGGATTTACAGTTTTCGGAGTTGGATAACCCACCCCGCCTATCCCCTGTTTACGCTTCACCGCGCACCTCGCGATGCCCGGTGCAAAACTCGGGGCCGAGTGGTCCGCTAGTCCTTTCTCGTAAGGATTCTTCCTCCTCTGCTTCATGCCGGTTTACCCCGGCGCACTGTAATCGCCTGGTCGTCAACTGGATTTCGTCAGCTGGACAATTCAGGATGCTTCAGACGCGACTGTGAGCCAATCAGACGGCGGTTGACTGCCCGAATGAGGAATGGGGCGTAAAAACCTCCGATTGGGCCTTAGATTTTCATGGGTTCTCTATGTTCGGTGTCCTTCGTGATCTCTTTGGGAGGGACAATTTACTCATATGCGTTTGGCCGAGCTGAATCTCTGCTGGATTTCCCCAATGCAAAATATTCCAATGCAATTGGAATATTTTGCACTGCCCTTAGAAAGCATCAATACTCTGCCTTCTTTACTTAGGCTTGGACTTGCGGCGATCAGCCAGCAACGCCGAACGGCCGATGACCCTTCTCGGACTGGCAAGTTTCGGTGGGTCAGAAATTCCTTCGAAAACTTGCCTGGACTTCCATGGGCTTAAGGCGTACATGCGGGTTCCTCGTAACACGTCGACCCCCTCGCTCCACGTAGCGAGCATGCGCTTCCCCGTGTCCTTAAAGTTCGGCAGACGCGTCATCAGTTCGCGGACCGCTGGCGCAACGTCAGCAACGGCATCACTAATGCGTTCGACTAGTTGCTTCTGCTCTCGTAGCGGGATGCCGAAGCTGCTGGTAATAAATGTGCCCAGCGTTTTTCCTGGCAGCCATGTCTTCCTTCCCATGAAGCTTATTCCCGGTGGATTATGTTGATAGCCCGAGTATACGGAGGTTGTGAAGAAATCGTAAGCAGGTGCAAGGCGAGCATCTGTGCGCGACGTGTAAAGCAAAGCTACATTCTTAGAGTGGCAATCAGCGTTCTTCAGCGCGTAGGTCAATAGGAGCATGGCAGCCAATTTCTGAAAGGTTTCGTAATGGTATGCCCCTTGTATGTACGTACGGACCGCCTTTGCGATTCTTTCCCAATTCGTTTCATACTTCGCAGAAGGGCGAAGCCCCAGCAGTGCACAAAAATCTTCCAAGGCTCGGAGGGGTTTGCCATTTTTGTCGACATCGAACCGGTGGACTACAAGAAGATTCGCGTCTTCGGAAAGCTCTGTCTTCGCGCAATCGACGATTTTTGAAACCACCTGCATACACAGGTGTTCGTTGGCGGTCGCGTAAGGCAGTCTGCTGGACGCACCTTTGATAATGTGTTCATGGGTTAGTACGATCGCCTTTTTGTGCGGCCCCAATCCAGTTGATTTCTTCTTCTCTTTTGTGTCCAAAAACTTAGGCAGAACACCGGAGACCCCACTTTTAGCATGTTGTCTCACGAGTTCCGAAAACGCCTCCTTCGAGTTGTCGCCCTTGAGCAGGGCAGCTACCTCAATCGGTTTTGCCAGTTCGTCGAGGGACGCCCCAGGCGGAGCGACCTGAAGCCGCCCAACCATATTCCTGCCGATCACCGAGAGCAGTGCGATAGGGTTCGCGCCAATTACGGGCCCGAATTCTTCCTGTAGAACCTGAAGCAGATAGCCCTCCGGCAGATTCATCTGGAAAATAGGGTGGAGTTGATCGTCCCATGGGTATGATTCGGTGCGAACCGGCATTGTCAGGGAGACGAGCTTCTCCAGTTCGGCGTTTGGCAGGTAGCTCATCACACTCTTGAAATCGCCGACCTGCTCAAGAACACCAACATGGGTTCCGAGTACGTGAACGTTGAGCTTCAAGCGCCGCCCCGTTCACGCCGCAGTTCATCGAGACTCCCAGACATGCCAACCTCGGTGAAAGTCATTTCGAGACCAAGCACGGCAAGTACTGCCAGGAGCTTGCGGGAACCGAAGTCGGATACTTGTCCGCGTTCGAACCGCACCAGCAATTCTCGCGTGATTCCAGAATGTTGAGCCACTGCCTGCTGGCTTAGCCGAAGGCTCTTCCGGCGCACGGAGACCGATTGGCCAAGTTCTGCAAGTGTCTGCATAGTGTGAAGTATACATCACACTTCAGCTAATTGGCGGGCAATTGTGACGTATACTTCACCTATCCGCATCTTGACTACTGGTTACGTAGTGACGAGTCACAGCAGCCAGGGGCAAACAGCGGATCGAGTGCTAATCCACGTGGACACCGAGAAGAGCGAACTGTCCTCCGTGCGTCTGTTTTTCAACGTGACGTGTAACCCATTTCCTGACTTGATCGCCAAACGCATCGTCGCCCGTTGTCGTTGCCAGCGCAACTCTGTGACCGCGATCGACCAAGTGAAGTGCTGGCCATAGAGCAGGCGAGCGCCACATAAATCTTTGCGCCACATAAGAAGTACAAATCGTGGACCGTGCGCGCGAGGTGTTTCGGCGCTTCCAGCTTGCCCTCAACAAACGCCTCGTAGATGGCCACCTTCGCCGTGACGTCGGTGCGTTCACTCTTCTGCCAGGCCTCCACCTGCTTTCGCATCGGCTCGAAGTTGCGCTGCATCCGATCGACTCCAACTGAGATGCAGTCGATGAGCGAGAACGACTTCGAGTGCTTTGCCAACACCGGCGTGAACACACCTGGGACAACATCTCCAGGTGGCCTGTTCCCAGCAACGACATCATCAAACTCGATCACTCGGACTATTGACGTTCGAACCTGATTTCGTCCAAGTAGAAGGTGACACCTTTTGGGTCTAGTTCCTTACGTGCAGTCCAAGCGAAGCCACCGATCAGATACGTAAGATTGGCATCCTCGAGATCGATACTGTACTCAACCCACTCCTGCGTGAGGTGCGCATAAAGACTCGCGCAGGGCGCAAACTGTCGCCGAAAGGGCCTATTATTCCCATGCAAGGAAGGGATTGGATTGCTTTCGTAGCGAAACTCGCTGTCGTAATCGTCCTCGATAATCCAGGAACCTGAGTTTTGCGCCCAGTCCAGCAATTGTAGACGTCGCGAGGCACTCATAGTCACCCCAAGAGGGAATTGATGAGAGGGTGTGACGAGAACTGCCCTCGGCTTCCGACAGCGCCTAATGCCCACAGAAACGTTCAGACGTCCGGTTTTCGTCCTCTTCCTCCTGCTCTAAGTGCTGTCTCATGGATTCATTCTCCTTGCTTCGCTTGGCGGGGATTCTCATCGCTTGCCATATCGCACGATCACCGGATCGCCTTCTGCTGTTCGGGAACCGCCTTCTGGACTTTGGCGACCTGGTCCGGCGCGATCGTGGGAGAGCCGTCACACGGTGCCGTAGGCAATTCGGCGATCGCGTCCGCGTTCCACTCGATGTTTTTGAAGATCCTGTGCCGAGAGGACATAATCACCGTGGCGCTGGGCGGTCATGGCGCGATCAACCATGTAGTCAACGACACGGGAGAGGCGACCGCGATCCATCCGCGAGTGGCGCCTAAGGTGGCAGAATTTACCTGACTTTGGCGAGAATTGGCTCCAGTTCTACGTTTTCGTTTTGGTCTGCGGAGTCACGATTCCGCTGCCTTCCCGGATGGTGAGGATCTGGTTGGCCTTCACGTCGGTGAAGCGTTCGGTCCTTCCCGTGGTCGGCCACTTTACTTCCACGACATCCACGGACTGCACCTTGCCCAGACCGAAGTGCAGTCGCAGGTCACTCTGAGACATGACGCTTGACCCGCTATGGACTTCGTCCATCTGAGTGTGCTTGCCGGTGATGACGCGCACGCGAGCGCCGATGCCGGTGCGATTGCACTTGGTCCCAATCAGCTTGATTTTGATCCAGTTCTGTTTATTGCCGCCATCGTTCCGCAAAAGCGACGGAAGGTTGTTCATATTTAAGACAAGGACATCGACGTCACCGTCGTTGTCGTAATCTCCGAACGCTGCGCCTCTGCTCGAAAAGCGTTCGCTGATTCCCGGTCCCAGCATCGCCGACACATCTTTGAATTGCCCATTGCCAAGATTCTGGTAGACGATGCGCGGGTTTTTGTACGTCTGACCGACGTCATGACCAGCAATCTCCGGATAGACATGCCCGTTGATTTGCATCAGATCAGGCCAGCCATCATTGTCATAGTCGATAAAACCGCAACCCCAGGCCACGTAGCGGCTGTTAATCGCGATTCCCGAGGAGAACGCCATGTCGATGAATGTGCCATCACCGTTGTTGCGATACAGATTGCTGGTATCGTCGGCGAAGTTGGTTTTGAAAATATCTAGCCAGCCATCACAGTCATAATCGCCGACCGCTACGCCCATTCCCGCCTGTTCATGGCCATCCTCGCTGTACGCGCACCCTGCCACGACGGCAACATCGGTGAACGTGCCATCGTGATTGTTGTGGAAGAGGATGCTCGGCTGCGAGTCCACGGCGACGTAAATATCAGGCCAGCCATCGTTATCGAAGTCGTAAGAAGCCGCCGTAATAGAGTACCGGGGACCGGGCTTCAGGATGCCAGCTTTCTCCGACACGTCGGTGAATGTTCCATCACCATTGTTGTGATAGAGAGCATTCCTATCGCCCGCAAGCCCCCGAGGGCCACACATTACCGGTATGCCCTTCCATTGACAGGTTACAGCTTCGCTTGAGGTAGTCTGCGCAGGATCGAACTTTATGTAATTGCACACAAAGAGATCGAGGTTTCCATCGCGATCGTAGTCAAGAAAAGTGCAACCTGCGCCCCAGCGGACCTCTTCGTTGTAGAGTCCGGCCTTGCGAGTCACGTCGGTAAAAGTCCCGTCTCCGTTGTTGTGGAACAGGATGTTGTGTCCCCAGAAGCAACAAAACAAGTCGTCCCAGCCGTCGTTGTCGTAGTCGCCAACACAGGTGCCAGTTTGCCAGCCAGTCCGCGCCAAGCCTGATTTTTCCGTAACGTTGGTGAATGTTCCGTCGCGATTGTTCTTGAACAACTGAGAAGTCGGCTCTTTGCCTTTAGGCCACTTCTCGCCCAATCGATTTCCATTCGTGAAATAGATGTCGAGCCAGCCATCTTGGTCATAATCAAAGAACGCCAAACCGCTTCCCTTGGCCTCAATGATGTAACGCTTGTGGTCGGCACCGCCCCAGACATTGGGGACATTCAAGCCAGCTTCCGCGGCCACGTCGACGAATTGGACGGGAGACGTTGCACTCGGTGTCACGCTCGACTGCAGCACCAATCCATTTCTCCAGCGCCAAACCGGAGTCGCCAGAGCATCCAGAAGAGAACTGCCAAGGAGAACGAGAGAGGAACCGAAAAAGCGCCGCCGTGGAAAATTCATGCTCGTAATTTCCGCATCGAGGATGGGATTCCGCAGTTGACTGCCATAGAATCCGGTAAAGATCTGCAATCCTATTTACCGCTTGGGATTTTCGGGAACCTCCGGGGCACAATCCCTTTGCCTTCTTGAATCGCAATAATCTGATCCATTTGAAGATTGCTGAGCCGATCTACTTGGCCGCTAGGCCAAGTGATCACGAGAGACTCGATTGTTGTCCGCTTTCCCAACCCAAAATGGATGCGCGGATCGCTGGCGGACATATAACCCATACCGCCCTTGGCTTGTTCTACTTGTGACGTTCCCTCCGAGGTCAGCTTCAGGGAGGCGCCGGTCCCATCCCGGTTCGATTTTGTCCCGATCAACAAAATAGTCAGCCAGTGGTTGGCGTTCCCGCCGTCATTTCGGAGTAGCGAGGGATAGTCGTCACGATTGTTAGTAACAATGTCGATGTCCCCATCGTTATCATAGTCTGCGGTTGCTACGCCGCGCCCCACGACAGGCCGCACGAAATCAGGCCCCAGGGAGTCTGAAACCTTATCAAACTGGCCCTTCCCCAGATTCCGCAGCATCAGGAGCGGCTCCTTGTACGAGACCTGTTCGTGATACAGATGAATGTTATCGAGCATGGCCCCATTCAACTGCACAATGTCAGGCCATCCGTCATTGTCGTAATCGAGAAATTTCGCGGACACGCCGCTGAGCAGAATTGCTTTGTTGCCGATGCCCGACCGGAAGGTGTCATCGGTAAAGGTCCCATCCAGGCTGTTGTGGTAGAGACGGTTTAACTCGAAATCCAGATGCGTAATATAGATGTCCAGCCAACCGTCTCCATCTACGTCGGCGGCATCGATCCCCATTCCTGCCTCGTACCGCCCGTCCTCGCTGGCTGCAATTCCGGAAAATAACGAAATATCTTCAAACGTTCCGTCGTGCTTGTTGATGAAGAGAAAATTCGGCCACGAATCGTTGGCAATTGCGATGTCCGGCCACCCGTCATTGTTGAAATCCGCCAGCACGACGCCCATTCCCTTTGATTCGGGCTTGCTGACGCCGGAGGCATCGCTTACATCGGTAAAAGTGCCGTCGTGGTTGTTGTGGTAGAGTTTCGTCTTTTGGCCTTTGTAATTTCCCGGATGACAGTAGGAGCGGTAGCCGGGCTTGTGTTCTCCACACCAGATGTTCGTTTTCGGAGTCCATTCAATGTAGTTCGTAACCAACAGGTCGAGCCAGCCGTCCTTGTCGTAGTCAAACCATCCGGCGCTGGTAGACCAACCACCTTCATCGGCAACGCCGGCTCTGCCGGTCACGTTGGTAAACGTGCCATCCCCATTGTTGTGGTAAAGAATGGCGCGCCCATAGCCGGTGACGTAAAGATCGGGATAGCCATCATTGTCGAAGTCACCCACGGCGACTCCCTGCCCGTAGTGTCCTTCCCCACCCAGGCCGGCCTTGTCGGTGACGTCGGTGAACGTTCCGTCGCCATTGTTGTGGTAGAGAGCACAGCGCAACGGATGATCCGGCTTATAGATATCGGTAGCCGCAGATTGGACGAAGAAGAGGTCCATAAAACCGTCCTGATCGTAGTCGAGCCAAGCGACGCCGGTGCCCATGGTTTCGAGATAGTACTTCTGGTCAGTTCCGGTACCATCCTGCTTGAATTTCAACCCGGCGGTTTGGGTGATGTCGGTGTAGGTAACGGGAATACCGGTAGAAGGAGACGCGGCGAGCTTCGTCTCTGCCTTGGTTCCCCTCAGAACCAGCATTCCGCTGGTGATTATGAATAAAACCAATGCGAGAATCCGAACCGTCGGCCGTGCCCGGCCCGCATCAGACGTCCTCTTCGACATGTTCCCAATGAACCGGATCAGAGTCCTGCAACCCACCCTTCAGATTCGCGAACGCACAGAGCGGCAGACGACAATTGCTGGAACCGAGCAAGAATGGAACCGCTTACATCCGCTGGATGCAGGCCTCTAGCTCAGCGCCAGATTTTAGTGGCTATGGTAGCATAGGAAATTCTTAAGTGAAGACTTGTAGGCCCGGGCACAACCGGTTTTCTCGTTTTGTACGTGTCCGCGAGTCCGCTGGGCTGACACCAATTTTGCGGGCTTGATACGCCAAGAATGAGCGGGAATTGTGATTAGCCGCGAGCAGCAATATGAAATTAAGCTAGTCAGGTGGGTGGGAAGTAGTCTGAAACGCCTGATCGTTTCCTTTACCGCTCTAGTCATAATCAACCCTCCCGTAGCGCCTGCCTTTACCATTCCCGTACCACAAAATACTCCAGGCGACATTAACCGACCTGAAGGAGAGGACTCTCATGGGCTTCTGAAGGACGCGGAACGCGATATCGCGGCGAACAGATTTCAAGAAAGCGAGTCTCGGCTGAACGCCTATCTGAAGGACCATCCAGATTCTCCGAAAGCACATTACGATCTTGGCTACGTCCAATTCAGGACTCACAACATCGGCTCGTCGGTGAAGGAATTATCGAAATCTCTCGAACTGAATTCCTCCAATCCCGAAGCGCACAAGATTCTGGCACTGGACTGCAGCATTATTGGCCGCTATGACCTGGCAGAGGTTGAGTTGCTGGAGGCGGCACGGCTAAAGCCTGATTCAGGCGAGATTCACTACTTTCTCGCTCGCACCTACTATACGAGAGGCGTGTACCCGCTGGCCAAATCCGAATTTCAAACTGCCATCCGCTTGAATCCTTCTTCCATGAAGGCGTATAGCAATCTTGGAATCACCATGGAGGCGATGGGGGAAAGCGCCGAAGCGCTGAAAAACTATACGAAGGCAGTCCAACTCGACGAGCAGCAAAAACCAAGATCTGAATGGCCTTATATCTATCTTAGTGGCTTCTACAACCGGCAGAAAGACGCAGCCCAAGCCCTCAGCTATGCGCGCCCGGCCATTGAGATCAATCCCCGCTCAGATAGCGCTTATTTCGAGATTGCCAAAGCAAACCGCACATTGAAAGATCTCCAGAAATCAGCCGAAGCGGTGCGGAGGGCCATTGCGATCAACGATCAGGTGCCGGACTACTATTATGTCCTGGCGTTGGTATTGCGCGAACTGGGGAACCAGAAGGAAAGCGCCCAGGCGCTGGCAAAGTACGAGCAACTTCAGAAATCCCCCAGCAACACCCTGCCCGAGCATTCGGCACAGGAGCCTCTGGGTGCACCCGAACCGCAGTAATGCAAAAAGCCATGGCAAAGGAAAAGAGTGGTCATCCGCCAAATAATAAAATCGCGGCTCAATGAGCGTCGAGTCTCTCTCAATTTGGCAGTCTGTCAGCGAGTTGCGTTCCTGATCTGCGAGTTTCTTTTACCTTTTCTTCTCTTGTGCAATGACGCCCGTGCACAATCTGATCACATTCAACAAGCTGTCGGACTGATGAACGCGGGCAACCTGGCCGGTGCAGAAAAAGAAGCTCGAATTGCTCTCCACGATTCATCTACTCGGCCTGCCGGTTCGGCGACGTTGGGAATGATTCGCGTTCGGCAAAAGCAATACACCCAGGCCATGGAATTTCTTCAAACTGCGGTGCGCCTCGATCCGGGATTGGTCGATGCCCACATTGCATTGGGCGAGGTCTATGTCCTAACGGGAAAAAAAGATCAGGCACGAGAAGAGTTCCGAGGTGTTCTCCGGTCTAATCCAAACAACCGCGAAGGAATTTTCGCGCTAGCACAACTCGAGAGTACAACTGGCAACTACAACGCTTCTTTGAATGTTGCCGAGCCTGCCCTCGCGGATCTTCGTCGATCCGCTGCTGGCATTCTTCTATTGGCGAAAGACTATGCCGGCCTCAAGCAGAAAGACTCTCTGGCTGCGCTCGTGCTCGATTGGGAGGCTGTACCAGAGCTCTCAGTGGCTTCCAGCACAGCCTTTTCCTCTTTACTTGCTACCTCTGGCCTGGATCAACAAGCTCTTCAAGTACTCGAGAAGGCAAAGACCAGCGGGCAGGTCTCTTTTGACCTTGCTGGTGCCCTCGCCAACCTCTACTTCTCGAAGGGCGATCTCAACCAGGCATTCGAAAGCTATGAAGCGGCACTCAGCCTGAAGCCCGATTGCCTGGAATGCTTGCTCCATCTTGCGAAAATCGCCGAGCAGCAAAAGGATCCAGAAAAAGCCTTGGCATATTTGATCAAAGCCAAGCACCAACAACCAGAGAATTTCGAAATCCTCTTCGAATTTGGAAAGGCGTGCCTCGAACTGGATCTCTTTGAAGACGCTGTTCCTGCCCTCCAGCGTGCCGCCCGGCTGCGGCCCAACAACGACTCATACGCATACGTCCTGGCCTCGGCTTACGTATCCAAGAAGCGATACGATGAAGCGGGCAAAATATTCGGAGACTTGCTGCAGAAACATCCACGCGATCCGATCCTTAACTATGCAATGGGATCCTTATTGTTTCTTGAAGTGAAGCTCGATGAAGCAGCGAAATACCTCCGCAAGAGCGCCGAACTCAATCCGGATCAAAGCGCCGCCTATTATTACCTGGGGTTGATTGCGGAGGGCAAAGGTCAAGAGCAGGGGGCGATCACAATCCTCAAGGATGTCTTGCAACGCTATCCAGAGTACGCTCCCGCCTATGAAGCCATGGGCAGAATCCTTGTGAAGGAACAGAAGTATCCAGAGGCGAAACAAGCGCTCGAGAAGGCGGTGCTACTGAATCCGAGCTCTGTCAAGGCACACTACCAACTCGGGATTCTGTTAGGTCGCACGGGAAAGCAGGATGACGCCAACAAGGAGATGGCGATCGTGAGTGAATTGAATGCAGCAGAGGAAAAAAAAACAGGCATGCGGCTGCGAATCTTGAGCGCTCATTGAACCAGGTGCATCAATCGGCGGCAGACACTCCGCGCGCGTCTCGCATTTGGCTATCGACCAGTTCAGCCTCACGCTTCAGTTTTTGAAACGTGTCGAGGGCTGCCATGCTTTCTTGCATCTTGCCAAGCTTTCTATAGACCTGACCCAGCACATAATAATATTGAGCGTCCGAGGGGTTAATCGAGATTGCATTGCGCAGCGCGTCGGCTGCTTGCTCCCACTCGTTGCGCGACTGGTAAGCTCTGGCCATTTGGTAATAGCCCAAGTCGCTCTTCGAGTTTAGCGCGATGGCTTTCCTGGCGTAATCAAGGGCAATATCTGGTTTATTCAGACGATTGTAATAAGCACCAAGATTGATGAAGGGCGCGTCGAATTTCATTCGCTTCTGTTGGGCGCCTTGGATTGCCATCTCGTACGCTACAAGAGCTGCCGGATCGTTCCCCAGCGCCTCCTCGGTAAAACCTAGCGCATTGTAGGCCTCTGCATATGTAGAATCTCGCCCTATAGCCGCGGAAAACTCGGCCTTTGCGGCTTGGAACATGTCTCTGCTGGAATAGACCTCACCCAGGCTGAAATGGATTTCGGCCGATTCCGGTTTCAAGCGAACAGCCTGCTGCAATTCTGTCTGGGCGTAATCGTACTTCCCGATGATGACGAAATCCTTACCTAGAATCTTGTGAGCTTCCGGATTGTTGACATTCAATTCGAGAGACTTAGCCAATTCTCTGATGGAATCCCCGACTTTCCGCTGCCGGAACAAGACATAGCCTTGGATGTAGTGGCCGCGCCATGAATCCGGATGTCCTTGGAGGTACGTGAGCAGGAGAGGCTCGACCTCGGCAAATTTTTCCTGTCCGATGGCGGCTTCGAAGCTCTTGACGCGCTCCAGATCGTCGTTGTCGTTTGGCCTCAGCTCTTTCGAGGACGACCCTTCGGTCATCAGGCCTGATCCTGCCAATCTTTCGGGAGCAGTTTCTTGTGAAATAGTCCTCTTAATGGCTTCGAGGTTGGCTTTAGCGGGGCCGTTTTCCGGATCGATTTGTAGCGCCTTCCGAAACGCCTCGGCTGCTCCTTGCCGGTCCGCTTCCTCCGTCAAAACCAGACCCAGTTCGTTGTAAGCCTCACTGGAAGATGGACGCAGGCGGATGGCTTCGCGCAGTTCGGATACAGCATCCTCGTATTTTCCCTTTGCCCGAAAGGCTTGACCTAATCGAAAGTGCGCAGCATAAAGGTTGGGCTGGATTTCCAGGGCACGCCTGAACTCCTCCATGCTGCCATCGAGATTATCGTCTTTCGCCAGTGCCTGGGCGAGGATTACATGGGCCTCAGCGGAATCAGGCTGCAGTTGAACCACTTTCTGCAGATTGTCAACGGCTTGTGGGGTTTCGTCTTTCTCCATCTCCATTTTGGCCTGTGCGAGCAATGCATCTGCCTTACGGTTCCGTTCCTCATCGGCGATGAGCTTGAGCCCCTTATCCAATTCTGCCTTGCCCTCATCGGCTTTTCCACTTCGCGAGAGGGCCAGGCCAAGCTGATAATGCGCGCGGCCGGAAGTCGGGTCGAGACGCACCGCCTCTCGTAGGGGATCGATGGCTTCTTGAACCTGATTCTTTTGGATCAGAGCCTTGCCGAGGGAGAAATACGCATCAGCGAATTTCGGATCGAGGGAGAGGACTTTTTGTAACTGCTCGATTTGCTTTTCCACGCCATACTTTTGTAGGTAGGCCATGGCGAGGTTGTACTGCGCTTTGACGAAAGTCGGCTGCTTTGTGACCGCTTTCTGCAACAGGCTAATAGCTTCGTCGACATTGCTCGACACCAGTGTTGCGCCGAGGTTGGCTTGTGCGTCGACGTCGTTCGGGTGGATTCGGAGGGCTTGGCGAAATTCCTGAATTGCCTGCCGGTCGTCTCCACCTTGGAGCAGCGCCATCCCTAAATGGTTGTGCGCTTCAGCGAAGGTGGGACGGAGTTGAAGGGCTTTGCGGAATTGCTCGATTACAGTCTGAGGATCGTTGCCCGCGGTACCCAGCAGAAGGCCCAAGGTGTCGTAGATCAGGGGATCGTCCGGTTTTTGTTTAGCGGCGTCCTGGAGTTCAGCGATCGCGAGTTCAAGATCCGGAACACGCCCCTCCACTCCTTTTCTCACAATCAACTGAAACTCCTCACACGCGGCCCCGCTCTGACCGGTCTTGAGTAGGATCATGGCCAGATCGATGTGCGGACCTGGAAGCTCCGGGTTGACACTGATCGCGCGCTCTAGATATTGACGTCCGCGCTCCCAATCTCCCGCCTGTCGGGAAGCCATGCCGAGGAAGGAATACGCTTCGGCCAAGGCAGGGTTCAATCGCACGGCGGTTTCCAGTTCGGAGGTAGCCTCATCCTTTTGCCCTTCGTACCACAGTGCCACTCCCAGGTTGTAATGGGCATTTGCAAGGTTTGGGTCCAAGGCTATTGCCTTGTGAAATTGATCGAGCGCATCCGCCAGATTGCTCGACTGCCCCAAGACAAAGCCCAACATGTTGTGAGCGTCGGCGTAACCGGGGTCTGCTTTCACTGCCGCCTCGAATTCCCTCTCGCCCCCCTGCAGGTCTCCCCGAGACAGGAGTTCTTGGCCGGCGTCGTAATGATCCCTCGCCTCGGCAGCAGGCGAATGGTGCCTCGACCCGCCGGACCTAGCTAGTGCATCCGACTCCGCCTTCAATGCAAGCCCCAGAGTTTGGTAGGCAGCGTCCAAACTCGGGTCGAGACGAAGAGCCTTCTCGGCTGCCTCAACCGCTCCTTGAAGATCACCTTTTTCTCTTAGGATCGCGGCTATCGCGCTCTCCAACTGCGGGTTGTCACCCTCTTTAACCGCGGCCTTCGACTCTCGCAGTGCTTCGTCTAGATTGCCTTTGCGGCGTAGCACCTCACTGAGGCTCACGCGCAGGTCAAGATTCCGAGGCTTCTGGGCGAGTCCCGAACGTAAAACGCGTATTGCGTCATCGAATCTCTGGGCCTTGGCTAGCGCCGAGCCTAGATTGTGGTACGCCTCGACATATTGAGGGTTGAGGTCCACGGCCTGCTGAAACTGAGCGATGGAATCGAGAAGATCGTTCTTCTGTGCGTAAGCCACTCCGAGCCAGTTATGAGCTTCAGCGGAGCGAGGGTCCTCTTGGATAACGGCGTTGAAAAGGGCGATGGCCTTATCGGACTCGCCCACTTGCTGAAAAATCAGGCCCAAAGCTATTTGGGCAGCCTCATAGTCCGGCCTTAACTGAATCGAGCTATTCAGTTCTGAGATGGCTTGATCAAGGTCTCCGGACTCTCGTAGCCATAGGGCCAGGTTGTAATGAGGCTCCGGGTACGAAGGATCGATCTTAATGGCACGGCGGAATGCGTCCTGGGATCCCTGCGGATCCCCCAGTTTCCCGAGTGCAACTGCGAGACCGTTTTCTGCGTCGGGGCGGCTAGGATTCAGCTTAAGCGCTTCCTCAAACGAGGAAACTGCGGATTTCCACTGCTCCTGCCTCAATGCCTGTACGCCCTGTTGATAGAACTGTTCGGCTCTGGCGGTGGAAGCAGGGACGGGATTTTCTTGAGAGCTAACGAGAGGTGTGAGCAGGCACCCGGCCAGGAAGGGGCCCCAAAGGCCCAACCGGGAAAACAATCGGAAGCGCATACCCCACCCCACTGCTCAGATTGACGAAACAGCACGTCTCCAATCGAGATTGTAAACGCTTACAACAGTGCGAGGAGATACATTATCACATCAGTGGGCTTGCAGGAACGGTTCGCGCTTCGGCACGATTGTTAATGATGTGGGTATACAATGACAGTCTACTTTCCAGCCAAAATCATTAGCCAAGAAAGATTACTGCAGGCTAAGAACTATGGGTACAGCGTCGAAATATAAGTTCCTAACCGCTATCTGGTTGTGTCTCCTTGCGGCGCTTGGCTTTTCACACGGCTCCAACCAAGCTGAAAAAGCGGCCGTTTCACCCTCTAACGGCCCTCACCATGCTGTCAGCACAAAAAGCAACGAGGCCCAGCGCTTCTTTGACAAAGGCTTAGGATTGATCTACTCCCTGGACTACACCAACGCTGCGAACTCTTTCCGTCGCGCCGCCGCACTCGACCCAAGAATGGCAATGGCTTATTGGGGAATCTCCTACTCTCTGGGATCAGACTACTACTATCCTACCGCCGGTGACCCCCTGCGCGAGAATGCAGCTCTCGAGGCACTCAAACAGGCCGTCACTCTGTCGGCGGACGGTCCGGCCGTCGAGAGTAGTTATATTGCGGCCCTGGGAGAAAGGTACTGCAACTGTCGGAATCCAGACCGGCAGAAGCAGGCGGTCGCGTTCAAGGATGCGATGCGCGATCTGGCGCACGCCTATCCCGATGACCTCGACGCCGCGACGCTTTACGCACAAAGCATGATGAACCTGAGTCCCTGGGACCTTTGGAACCCGGACGGCACGCCACGGGAAGGGACACCGGAAATTCTTTCAGTCTTGGAGTCGGTGTTGAAGCGCGACCCGCATCACATTGGAGCAATCCACTTCTATATTCACGCCGTTGAGGCTTCGCCTAATCCTGAACGCGCCCTGGGATATGCAAAGCTGCTACCCTTGCTAGCGCCACCGGTCGGCCATATGGTGCACATGCCCGCGCATATCTACGTTCGCACCGGTGATTACCTGGCCACGGAAGAGGCGTGCATGAAGGCTGCTCGGATTGATGATCGGCATATTCAGGACTCGCCGAACATGTTCACGATATTGTCCTACCTTCATGACCTTTACTTCCTCGCCGCCGCGGCGAGTATGGACGGCCACTACGCAACCGCGCGGGAGGCCGCGAATAAGCTTGTGGCTCGTGTGACTCCGCATGTGGAGAAAATGCCGGAGTTACAAGCATTTCTGACGGTTCAGCCAACAGTGCTGGTGCGCTTCCACCGTTGGAACGATATCTTGGTTCTACCTCAGCCTGACGCCGATCTTAAGAATGCGAATTCCTTTTGGCATTTCGCCCGCGGCATGGCTTTCACGGCTCTGGGGGGAGTCGCCGAAGCCGAGGCGGAGTACCAAGCGTTGAAAGAAGTATTGGAGAACACAACGTCGAGCGAAACCTTTGGCATGGCGGCTAACGTTAAAACTCGCGACATACTTAAGATTGCCTCGGATGTGCTGTCGGCGAAATTGGCAACTGCGAAGGGTGAGGCAAATCAAGCGACGGCGCAATTGCGGGATGCAGTCGCCATCCAGGACAGTCTGAGGTATAGCGAGCCGCCGGGCTGGTTCTATCCCGTGCGCGAGTCCCTGGGTGCGGCCTTGTTTCGCGACGGACGGCTCAGCGAAGCGGAGCAGACGTTTCGCGACGACTTGCAGCGGAATCCGCAGAATCCTCGGTCGCTGTTCGGGCTTCTCCAGGTATTGCGCTCCAGTGGTAAATCTGATAACGCACGCTTCGTACAGACCGAGCTGAATAGTGCTTGGAAAGGCGACCCGCAGCAACTCAAACTGCAGGATTTTTGATTTCACCAAACAGTCGCCATCGCGTGAGTTTGAATCCCTAGTGCCACCAATGGCAAACAACAATAAAAGCCCGCTCACCCGAAGAGAGATATTGAAGTCCTCTGTAATCACAGGAGTGACTCTTTTCGGTTTTCACGATAGGCGGCGGAACGTGCTTTTCCAGAATTCCGAAGATAATCTCCAATCCGGGCGATCTCTTGGGGTGATCGACTTTGTAGGAGAAGCCCCCATTCCCGTGGATACCGTCATGGACGCTGGGCTTGACGGGCGTCTTTACACGGACCTCTCCGGTGTTGGACCGGATAAGCCGACTATTCCAAACGAAAGGTTCTATGTGCGCACACGCGCTTCCACACTTCTAGACGATCACAAGCCGTGGCTGATTCATGTGACGGGTCTCGTAAAACGGCCTTCAAGAATCAGCCTGGCGGACGTAAACAAGATGTCGAGGCCTGCGGGCCCGCATTTGCTGGAGTGTTCCGGTAATGTTCGCGATGCACACTTCGGAATGCTCAGTGTTGCCGAATGGGAAGGCGCGCCAGCATCCGACATTCTCGATTCTGCACAAATCAAGAAGGATGCCAGTCATGTATTGATCTCGGGCTTCGATCGCTATCCGGATCCCTCGTCAACTTCCACGCCGGGCGCGAGTTGGATTTTTCCCATCGATGAACTCAAGTCGTCCAAGGCATTCTTCGCGACCACCATGAATGGAGCGCCGCTACCCAAAGACCATGGTGCCCCGGTTCGCCTCGTTGTGCCCGGCTGGTACGGATGTACTTGCATCAAGTGGGTCGACGAGATCCAGTTATTGCGCGACGATGCTCCCACCACCTCTCAGATGCAGGAGTTCGCCAGCCGAACCATGCAGCAAGGAGTCCCCGAGCGAGTGAGCGATTACCGTTCCCCGTTGATTGAACAGGCGGCGATGCCTGTGCGCATTGAAAAATGGCTGGTCGACGGAAAAATTAAGTATCGGATTCATGGCATCGCATGGGGCGGTAATCGGACAGTGAGCGGCCTCGAAATTCGGTTCAGTCCAGAAGAGGATTACGTCCCAGTAGACGATTTTAAGCAGACAAAGAACGACCCCTGGGGTTTCTGGACGCACCTTTGGAAGCCGGCCAAGCCCGGAATCTATTCCATCCGTCTCAGACTGAAAGATACATCGGTTCGCTCAAGGCGACTGGACGCCGGTTATTACACTCGATCTGTTGACATCAGAGAGATCTGAGCCAGTTTCCACAAGGCATGCAGCGCTCATGCCTCGATCCGTTCTGAACCGAAGTCTTAGTTTGCCAGTTGCACTTGCTTATCACGGGACCGAAGTCGTACTCGAACAACCGACCGCTCAATGCCCTCTTTGCCGCAGTTCCGACATGAAATCATCTGCGTACTTCTGCATGGGCGTCCCGCGACCTAATTCCGAGGCTTTTTGAAGGGCCTCGATCGCCTGGGATACCTGGCCCACGCTGGCATAGGCTTCCGCCAGGCGGTAGTAATACTGGAAAGTGGGTGTGCTGGTCGATGAAATAGCTAGCTGGTATTGGGTCAAGGCTTCCACGTATTGGTCTTGCTGCGTTTCGGCCATGCCCAGAGCGAAATGCGCATCTGCTGCGAGGGATCCCTTCCGCTCATGAAATTGCCCGTCCGTTTCGTCCGGACGCTGCTTCAGTCTATCTAGCAGGGTTAGAGCCCGATTGGCGTCCGCCACCGCCTCTTTCAATCGTTCACTTACTTCATTGGCGCTTCCTTGCAGTTCCTTAGGCTGCGGCAAGGCGAGCGCCAAGAGGATCAAACTGAACGTATTGTCAGGATCCAGTTTCAGGCTTTTTCTGGCATCTGCTATAGCTTGGTCGAGATTGCCCTTTTCCTGCTGAGCCTTCGCGGCTGCAGTGTAGACGTACGACAGCAGCGGACTACTCGGAAATTTCTTCTCGAATTCATCCGCCATCTGCGCGCGGCGGTTCGGGTCGGATTGGTTTTCAATTTCCTGCAGGGCTAGAGCCTCTGCCGGAGATGCTTGCAGCTCGACTCCGGTTGGACTCGTCAGGAGCGCCTGGATATGCGCTTTTCCTTGGGGTGTCGCTTTCCAAATTTCAGGCAGTAATTCTTCATCGGCCCCCGCTTTGCGTAGCTTCAGCTCTGTTTTTTCGTCGAGTTCAAAGTTCACGCCGGTTGCTGCGACAGTGGATGCAACCTGATGCAGGTCCTTTTTATTTTGCTTGATGAGCCGGATGACTTCATCCAACGTCATGCCCACCGAAGCGGAGTGAGCGGCCACTTGGGTCGCAGGTGACAGCTGCTGGAGATTCGGAGATTCCGCTGGGAAAGCAAACACCCCGCTGATTGCGGCAGCAATTAACAATTTCCTGAGGAATTGACGATTCCGCATTCTAGGTTCGCTTGTAGGTCTAGCCTGATTGACACTCCATGGAATCGCCGGAATGGTATTTGCTCTCTTTGGCAAGCACCTGCCAACTCGCAAGGACGCATTATTGGGCGCGGCGAGACCAAGGTGGTCCCGCCGCTATTGAACAGATTCGAAAGTTAGCCACTGGTTAAAACTCCAGCCTTAACCCGAACTGTATGCTTCGAGGTTGGTCGCATTGTGCATTTATAGTCCCAAAGTTTGCGCCATCGCTCAGGTTGGTGTCCGGGTTACACCACAGGTGACGGTTGAACAAATTACCCATCTGACTCTCAAACTTCAGGTTGAACTGATCGTTGATGGGGATGGCCTTCGTGATGCTGAAATCCTCATTAAAGTAATGGGGGCCTCGGATATGCGGATCGTTAGTAGCCGCATTTCCAAATTGAAGCGGACCAGGGTCTGCCCAGCCGCTCGCCAGCAAGTAGTGGTCGCAGGTGGTAGGATCTGCACTCGTGCACGCCTTGACGTTCGAGGTCTTTCCGTAGCCCGGGCCGACTTTGTTCGGCCGTTTCACGTTGCTGAAAATATAGCCGCAGAAATCGCAGGCCATCGTGACCGAGAGTGGACGTCCAGAGTCATAGCGTTGTGTGGCCGCGATCATCCACCCCCCTGCGATTTTGTCCATGGGTCCCTTCAGAGAGTATTTTTTTCCTTTTCCGAACGGCAACTCATAGGACCACGCGAAAATCAGGGATTGTGGAATGTCATCCCGGCTGAGGGCCCGGTCGTCTCTCGACCCAAGCAGCGGATTCTGAATACCCGGATCGTCTCCAGCCAATACGTCCTCGGCTCCGCTGTTAATCAATTTGGAGTTCGTGTAAGCGATCCGTCCGATCAGTCCTCCGCTAAACCGCTTATCCAACTTCACCGTGAAAGCGTTATAGATGCTGTATCCGTAAGGCACACTCCTCACGTTCAAGTTGGTGAACTGCGGCCACGGGCGAAGAGCCTGAGCGATATTTCCCTTGAAACCTGGATAGGGGATGGAAATTCCATCGGGGCAGGTGGTACCGTCGCACAGTGATTGCAAAACCGCTTGGCCGAAGGCTAAAACAGACGGGTTGTTCATGTTATCGAGCAATCCCAGGGTGGCCGCATTAGAGGGCAGACGCGTGCCGTGATTGCCCACATACGAGGCGCTGAGCAGCATACTCGTGCCAAATTGGTGCTCCACCGATAACGAATAGTTCTGATAACGGGGGAGATCCTTGCTGTTCTTGGTCACCCACGTTGGTCCCGTGCCGTTGCCAATCGTCGGATCAATGCTTGGGGGAAGCTTGATCACAGACGAGGGGAAGCCGGTGTCCCAATAAAACGCGGGCGCTAACCCGTTCGTGAAGTTAGGAACGGTTGGATTGGTGGAAAAACCCAGCTCTGACGAACCGGAAAACTGATTTGCCGGGATACCGCCATAGTAAATCCCGTAGCCGCCGCGAACCGAGGTTTTATCGTTAATTCGATAGGCAAAACCGATGCGGGGGCCCCATGCATCTTTCGGCGCCTGCTCGAAGCATTTCAGGCCAGTACGGCCCGGTCCGTTTCCAGCAAAGATGATCGCTCCAAGGTGGCCACCCGCCCCGGGATTCGGTGTGTTGGGATCGAATGTCGACTGGTTGCCGTGCGCATCGGAGAGACAGCCCTGATAATCAAACCTCAGCCCCAAAGTGAGAGTCAGATCCTTTGTTACCTTGAACTCGTCATTGACCCAGGGAGAAATGTACTGTTCATTTAGCAAGTGGTGAAAGTTAACGTTGAAATTGGCGTTATCTACTTGCCCCAGCAGGAATGAGGCTACGGGATCACCGGTTTGCTGGAGTTGATTGCCGGCTGAATCGTAACCAGCGGTTTCGGCGTAGCTAAAATTGTAGCTACCGGTAACATTCCCATTACCGATGAACGGAAATTGGTGGTGGCGGTATTCGAATCCCGCTTTCAACGTATGCTTACCCTTGACCCAGGTGATGTCGTCGAGGAACTGCCAGCGGTTCGCAATGCATCCTTCTGCCACCTGATCTGACTCTCCGTAGTGCGAATAAGGAATGTTCGGACTGTTTAACGAGACCCTGGGCGCGCCGCCGGTATCTTCAATGGGGCCGACGAGTCCAAGCCTGGAAACCCAGTGTTGGCCGGCAGAAACTGGCCGTGCCGGCAGCACCCAGCGGTCGAATGCAACCGTCGTGTGATTGAACAGATTTGGCTTGATCACCCAGTTGAATTGCTGATGTACGGTTCGGGTTGTGATGTCCTGGTAAAAACCTTCACCGAAATACGTTGCTGGGCTGGTGAAATTGCATCCTTGCGAGAAACTGGCGCACTGTCTTAAAGAAGGCCGCGTGTTGACGTTGACCGAAGTCGACATGCTGAAATTTGTGCCCAACGACTGATCCACGCGGACAAACAAGGTTTTAGGGTTGATGTACTTGTTGCCCGAAGGTTGCAGAGCATTATTACTAATCTTGCCCGTTACGTCAGGAGGGGGAATCAGCGCCGCAAGCTGAGCTGCGATCTTGCTCCGTAGTGGGTCGTTGGCGGGAATGAAATTGGCCTGTCCCGCGATTGGAAGACCAGTGACGGCATCAAAACCGTAGCCGTCACGGACAGGAGGGCCCGTCGTCGCTGTGGTTGCTGGATTGAAAATCTCACCCTTGTATATTGGTCGCCCCTTAACATCGGTTGCGATCACAGTAGTTGTGTCGAGCAGCGCTGAAAAGTCACCCTGCAAGAAGGCAGGAAGCG
>Ga0210409_10002161_pt1 | contig 23812 bp, 17 predicted proteins | sample IncBWH17MmetaG_FD_161649 | JGI IMG/M metagenome (GOLD analysis project Ga0210409, IMG submission 161649) | Forest soil microbial communities from Barre Woods Harvard Forest LTER site, Petersham, Massachusetts, United States - Inc-BW-H-17-M | ecosystem: Environmental > Terrestrial > Soil >...
CCGAAGCTGCGGAACTTGCACCGGGAGCAGCGTTGTAGAGGTTGAAGAGTTGCTTGTAGAAGGCATCCGAAGCAGAAGCCGAGCCGAACCTGGAATCGATATTTGCCATGGTGGCTGCCTCAAACTGAGGACTTGGAATCAACGTCTGCGCGATTGTGGGAATCAGGACTCGCAGGCCTTCGGTATCGAAGAAGAAAAACAGCTTGTCCTTCCTGATCGGGCCTCCGAATGATCCCGCCCATTGGTTGGCAATATCGAACGGCCGCGGATTGCCGAGTGCCTTGTTGAACCAATCGTTCGCGTTGAACACGCGACCGTTCCAGTAATACTGAGCATTGCCGTGAAACTCATTGCTCCCGGACTTGGTCACGTAGTTGATGTTCCCGCCGGCGGCGTTGCCAAATTGACCTGAGTACCCTGTGCTGACCACAGTCGCTTCCTGCACTTCGTTCAGACCGAGCAGAAGGCCAAGAACACCAGTCGTCGGGTTATCCGCGCCGTCAATTGAATAAAGATAAGAAGTGCTGGGCATGCCTAAGATCGAAAAGTTCATTCCAGGGGCATTTGGCACATCGGTATTCATCACCACCCCGGGAGTAATCTGCACTATGTAAGTCAAGTCGTTGCCAGGATTCGGGACCTCAGAAACCTGCTTCTGGTTAATGGTGGTGGAGACGTCGGCGGTTTGGGCCTGTACGATCGGAGCTTCCTCAGTAACAATTATTTCGCTGCTGGCGCTCGCGATCTGAAGGGTGATATTGACGGTTGCCGGAGGGCCGACCTGGACATTGACCGACCGTCGTTCTTCCCGAAATCCGGGACGCCTTACCCTGAGCGTATACGTTCCCGGACGCAAGAAGGGGAACTGATATACACCTTCCTTGTCGGTCTTCCCTGATTGTGTCGTGCCCTTCGCGACATCTTTAATCTCGACCACAGCATCGGGAACAACGGCAGTGGTCTGATCGATGACGACCCCAGCTAGGCCGCCAGACGTGGTTGTCTGGCTCTGCATATCGCCGGAAAGGAGCGCACCAGCAAGTAGAAACGCAAAGGTGCGGTATGTCGGCCCCACCCGCATGAGGAAGCCTCAGGGTCTCCATCCAGAACAGTGGATGGAGTTGCGAGATAATACTCCCAATCTCTGCAGAACCGACCAAATTCCAACGAAAAACGTAGGATACTGCTGATCTTAAAAACGGGGGGCAACACATCACACCCCTTCCCACCACCCCAGTTACCCAGGCGCGGCCGGTTCGCACAGGACGAGAGTTCTAAAATCGTCTGCTAGGGCCGACCAACAATTTCCCTCCCGCTTTTCAGGGACTTGCAGACATACCCATCCTTTACTATTGAACCCGAAGGTACGTCAATGAGTGAAAGCCTGAATTGCGACGGTCAATGATTTGAACAATCAACCGTCCTACGCAACTTTCCTTCGATGCTTGCATCTACATTAGCCATGTCTTACAGCATATCGACCTTGCTGCTTCGTAATCTGAGCGACGTATTTGGCGAAAATGACCCAGCGCGCCGCCGCGCCGCCCTCGACGAGCTCTGGAACGAGGATGGCGTGTTCTACGACCCGAGTAAAGGCGCCTTTCGAGGCCGCGACGAAATCGACCGGATCGCCGGCACGATCAAGGCGACTCACCCCGACTTTCAATATCAGCCCATTTCCGAGCCCGAGGAGTTGGGCAATGGCGGCCGCGTCAAATGGGTAGCGGGCCGCCCCGGCGCGCCGCCCTCTTACGCCGGAACTGATTTCCTCATCGCCCGCGACGGCCGCATCGCCGCTCTCTACCTCTTTTTCGACAAGCTGCCCTGAGCTGGACTCTGGTGCCAACGATATGCGAATGACGAACGTTTGTCGTCAGTTAACGAAAAATGGGCTCGGGGCCGCCCGACGTCATCAGAAGAGTTCGAAAATCGTCTGCTAGGGCCGACCAATTCAGCCGTCCGCTATCAATCGTCAGTCCTCAGCTACAGCGTGGAACTGCCGACCCACAAAGCACCACCATTACCGCGACTGCGCGAACAGTTGCCCGAAGCGCGCACAAGTGGCATGCCTTTGACTCCTGGTCGGTCCCACCCTAAGATGGCAGCCGATGATTGGCCAGACGATCTCCCACTACCGGGTTGTCGAAAAACTTGGCGGCGGAGGCATGGGCGTTGTTTACAAAGCGGAAGATACCGAACTCGGGCGCTTTGTCGCCCTGAAGTTTCTGCCTGACGAGCTCGCTCAAAACTCACAAGCGCTGGAACGTTTTCGGCGTGAGGCTCGGGCCGCCTCCGCACTGAACCACCCCAATATCTGCACCATCTACGAGATCGGCAAGCATGGCGAGCAATCCTTTATCGCCATGGAGTTTCTCCAGGGCGCAACCTTGAAGCATCGTGTCAACCTGCGCCCGCTGGAAGTCGGAATCCTGCTCGGCCTCGCCATTGAGATTGCCGACGCGCTGGAGGCGGCGCACGCGAAAGGTATCGTTCATCGCGATATCAAGCCCGCCAACATCTTCGTGACTGAGCGTAACCACGCCAAGATCCTCGACTTCGGATTGGCGAAAGTGGCCTCGGAAAGGAGCCAGGTATCGGATGCAACCGGAGCCACGGCCGACCCCACCGCCGGAGTCAGCTTCGAGGACTTGACCTCGCCGGGCTCTGCACTGGGCACCGTAGCGTACATGAGCCCGGAGCAATCCCTGGGCGAAGAACTGGACGCGCGCACCGATCTATTCTCTTTCGGAGTCGTGCTGTATGAAATGTGCACGGGGCGTCTGCCGTTCGAAGGCAACACGTCGGCCGCGATTTTTAATGCGATTCTGAACAAAACTCCCATCGCGCCTGTCCGGTTGAACTCCGCACTCCCGTCGGAACTGGAGCGTATCGTCAACAAGGCGCTCGAAAAGGACCGCGATCTTCGCTATCAGACCGCGGCGGAAATGCGGGCGGACCTCAAGCGTCTTCACCGCGACCGGCAGTCATCTTCGCGACAGTTGGTGGCGGAGGCGGAGCCTCTTCCAGCGCCGGCGACTGAAAGCGCGAAAGTAGAAGCCGCGCCTAGAGCCGGGCGTAGGCGCCTCCCGTTGCTGGCGGGTGCCGCCCTTCTCGCTCTGGGAACAGTCGCAATCATCGGTTTTCAGGCGGGGAAACGAGACACGGTCAGGCCCGTACCCACATTCCGTGAACTGACTTTCCGCCGAGGCGCTTTGAGCGCAGCACGGTTTGCGCCGGATCCGCGCTCGGCGATTTATAGCGCGTCGTGGGAGGGCGATCCGCGGGCAGTCTTCATCAGTTCCCCAAACTCAACCGAATCCCGGAATCTCAGCCTCCCCAACACCGAAGTGCTGGCGGTTTCGCCCGCAGGGCAGATGGCGGTGTTGCGCCGTTTCCGCACTGCCGACAATCGTTTCACCTATGTCGGAACGCTCGCCGAGCTTTCCATCGGCGCCGACGCGCCACGAGATCTGCTGGATAACGTGGAGGCGGCCGACTGGGCGCCGGATGGCAACACGCTCGCTGTCGTGCATATCGTCGGCGGCAAGAGCCGGTTGGAGTATCCGGTGGGCAAGGTCTTATATGAAACCGCGGGATGGATTGCTTCTCCACGGTTCTCGGCCAAGGGAGATCGGCTGGCGTTCATCGACCACCCGTTGCTTGGGGATGATGGCGGGACCATCAGCGTGATTGATCTCAGCGGCAAGAAATCGGATCTGACGGAACGCTGGGCCAGCGCCTTTGGCTTGGCGTGGTCGCCAACCGGAGACGAGGTCTGGTTCACCGCCACCGCCACCGGATTTAGCCGGTCGCTACGCGCCGTCAGCTTATCGGGAGCGAGTCGCGAATTGTTAAGCGCTCCGGGAACGCTCACGCTGCACGACGTCGGCAGCGACGGCCGTGCTCTGATTTCACGCGATGCGCTGCGCGCAGGCCTGGTCGGGCTTGCCCCCGGAGAGACCAAAGAGCGCGATTTGAGCTGGCAGGACTGGAGCGTTCCCGCGGATATTTCCGAGGATGGAAGGCTCCTACTGTTTGTGGAGGCCGGAGAAGCGGGCGGCGGCGAGTACGCGGTGTTCACCCGCGAGACCAATGGCGCGCCCGCCATTCGTTTGGGGCAGGGCTCGTCGCGCGCGTTGTCTCCGGATGGCCAGTGGGTGCTGGTGTTGCGGCAGAACGCGACGCCACCCGACTTTGCTCTGCTGCCGAGCGGTGTTGGACAACCGAGAGCACTTCCCACCGGGAAAGTCATTCCAAATCGAGGATTGTTCTCCCTGGATTCCAAGCGGCTGTTCTTTGAGGGACACGAAGCCGGACACGCCTCGCGCATTTATGTCGTCGGTGTCGAAGGCGGCGAACCGCGCGCGCTCAGTCCAGAGGGGCTTCATCTGAGGTCGAAAGCGCTATCCCCCGACGCGCAACGTCTGGTGGTATCGAGCGGAGAGGGATTGGCCATCGTCCCGGTCGATGGCGGCCAACCACAGCCGGTCTCCGGTTCACAGCCCGGGGACATTCCCGTTCGCTGGGGCAAGAGCGGACAAGAGCTATTAGTGGGACAGTCAGGGGAATCCGCTTGCGACGTTTCGCGGCTCAATCTGCAGACTGGCAGCCGGACACCCTGGAGAACGTTCCATCAGGCGGACGTGGCCGGAGTGGTTGGATCAGGTTGCCCCTTGCTGGCGGCCGATGAACAGCATTACGTGTTTGGCTACACGCGTAACCTTTCGGATTTGTTTCTGGTGGAACATCTAAAATAGCGTTCGGCAGTTTAAGTCTGCCCGCCCGTTTGCAGAACTCCAGGCGTCAGCACACAGTCGTCAGGCCTCAGCAAACCAAGCGGTGACGAACGGCTAGCAACGCAAGTTTCTTGCCGATCGAAGCGCTCTGTCGAAAGTCCGAAGCGCACCTCCTCACCTCAAGGAATCCTCCTAGCACTCAAATTCATCTCTGTACCATGCCGGCGCATCTATTCGAACCCCTCGCGATCCGCGGAATCACGCTCAGCAATCGCATTGTGGTCTCACCCATGTGTCAATACTCATGTGACGACGGTTTCGCGAACGACTGGCATTTCGTCCACCTCGGCTCTCGAGCGGTCGGTGGAGCGGCGCTTGTCTTTACCGAAGCTACTGCGGTCCTACCTGAAGGGCGCATCAGCCCGCAGGACCTGGGCATCTGGAAAGACGCCCATGTCGAACCCCTGAGTCGCATCACGCGCTTCATTCACCAGCAGGGCAGCATCGCCGGCGTGCAACTGGCCCATGCGGGACGCAAGGCGAGCACAAGGCGTCCTTGGGAAGGTCCGGGCGAGGTGCCGGAGAGCGAGGGTGGATGGAAGAAGGTAGTCGCGCCTACGGCCAAGCGTTTTACCGAGGGCTACCCCCAACCGCAGGAACTGACCGAGCCGGGCATCCAGGAGGTGATTCGCGCCTTTCGCGACGCGGCATGCCGGGCTTCCAATGCGGGGTTTCGAGTGATCGAGATTCACGCCGCGCACGGCTACTTGCTGCACGAATTTCTGTCGCCGCTCAGCAACAAGCGCAGCGATCGCTACGGCGGCTCATTTGACAATCGTATACGCCTGGTGTGCGAAGTCGTATCTACCGTGCGCAGCGTGTGGCCGGAGGATGCGCCGTTGTTTATACGGATTTCCGCTACTGACTGGGCCGAAGGCGGGTGGGATCCGGAACAGTCGGTCGAACTTTCCCGCAGGCTGAAGTCGCTGGGTGTCGATCTGGTGGATTGCTCCTCGGGCGGAAATCTGCCTCACGCCAATATTCCGGTTGGACCCGGATATCAAACGCCGTTCGCCGAGAAAATTCGCCGTGAAGCTGGGACCCTGACCGGCGCGGTCGGCATGATCACGGACCCGGCCCAGGCCGACCACATCATTCGTACTGGCCAGGCCGACGTGACGTTTCTCGCGCGTGAACTGCTGCGCGAACCTTACTGGCCGTTGAGCGCTGGGCGCGAGTTGGGACAGCCTGCTGCATGGCCGGTGCAGTACCTGCGAGCGGCACCCCACGGCTCACCAGCTCGTACTTCGGCGAATTTGCCAGAGCTGGAGTCGTGTTTTGAGGAACAGCACAGCGTGCCGGAAGATCCTGTGAGCGCGAAGTGAAACTTGTAGGAAATTGCCCGAACTGACGCATCACCGGGATCTGCCGCTTGGGTTCAGATTGCTCTTCGCTCTCCCTTGGGGCAACCTGCCGAATCCGAAAACGCACCAGTTACCGTTTTTCGCCTCGCGAGTCTAAATAGAACGCGAGCGTCCATGATCTTGTTCAGGTCTTTACTCCGACGGTTCAAGGTCGGAGCCGTACTCTCAAAGCGCTCGTTCCGCGACAGGGGACCACATGATTGCGAGACCGATTTTGTCTGCCTGTGCGGCCGTCCTCACCCTCGTCTCCTTGCCGCTACTTCCCACATTCGTACCGGCCCAATCCGTCTCCCCTGCACCGGCCGAAATTCTTAGGGTCGGCGATCCGCGCGTGGACGGGTCCTTCCTCAAGCCTTACAAGAATGCGTGGAAGGTGGTCTACGCATTTCCAGGCAAAGAACCCTTCCTGGCTGGCAGCTGGACCGATGAACTTGCGACCGTGGAGATAAATGGACGGCATCTGCTGAAGCGTTCCCAAATGGCCGATTACGCCAAGTACAACGTTCTGACAACCTATGAAAACGTCTTCGATTCCAAGAGCATGTCGCCGGTCTCTATGGACTTCAAGCGGAACGACACCGGGGAATGGGCCCATCGTGATTTCGAGGGTGCACGGGTAAAGTATCGACGCGCAGACTCCAGCGATGAGACCAAGACTCAGACCGGGCAACTGGATATGAAAGAAGCTGTCTTCGATTACAACGGCGGAATGTACGGACTGCTACTAGCGGCGCTCCCCCTGAAAGAAGGTCTCAAGGCTACCTTCCCGAGTCTCTCCGAAGATCGAGACGAATTGGACTGGATCACGGTTACAGTGGGCAAACAAGAACTCGTCGACGCGGGTCCCGGTAAACAGGTGATGGCCTGGCCGGTTGACACCGAGGGGAATTACGCGAACAAAAGTCACAGTATTTTCTGGGTGACCAAGCAACCCCCATACATCATCAAGCTGGTCACCACGATTCCAACCGGTAAGTGGGTCACGGTTACGATCAGCATGATTTGAATAAAAGATGTTGTCCGGCGGGCTAGCAACGGTAAGAAACTTCGCAATCGACAGTTAGGGCCAAACAGGCGCGACTTGAGACAAATTCCTATTCGCTCGTTGCGTTGCGAAATATTGAGCAATTGCCAGATCGGCGATCGGATCAGGGGCTTCGTGCACGACCAAGTGCTCTGAGCCAGTCGCTGCCTCGTTCTTGGGAAAGCCTATCGATCTTGCCAATTGCCGCAATGCGCGATCTCGCGCTGCGGTCACGTCCCGTCGCGCGCAACCCAAAAGAATTGAACAGTCGTGGTCGGAGTATCGTTCGAGGACCGACATGACCAGAACGAAGCGCTCGAACGGCGCAAGCTCGACAATGGCAGAGACCTCTGGCTGTAAGGCCGCGGGTAGTTTGTCTATGGTGCGCGCAACGTCATGGGGTCTGAGTTCGCGTTCAGAGTGTTCCCGTGGCTCAATCACCCGGATCGCACTCTGAATCACAGAACGTCGCGCCCACGAACGCGCCCACTCTTTGAATACCCGCTTCCCCTTTGTGGATTCTTCGATGCCCGCTGCGAAACACTCCTCGGCCTTGTTCGGGTCCCCGGCCAAAAGAAACGAGAGCAGGTAGAGACCACTCATGTCCTGCGTAAAGATCTGCTCGAAGTCAGCAGCCGTGGCGAATGCGTTTGCTCCGATGATCTCTCTGCCGTTTGCCTGTGCCATGTTTACCCCAGCCGTTTGGCAGAGTCCACAGCGTCAGTCAGCCGAATCGCGCCTCCTACGCCCGTGAACCGTACCTTAGCCCCTGTGTCTCTTGGATGAAGTGCACCAACAATCGACTCAGAAATCTCTAACCCGGAGGGCTCACAATGTTCCCTTCAGCGCCCCTTGCCTTGTTCGTCAGCCACCCGCGCCTTCACGATTCTCTTGATGAGGGCGGTCGGTAGAGGTTTATCGAGCGGGAACTGGATGGTCCCTTTCGAAATGAAGAACCCTTTCAATTCGTTCTTGAACTGCTCAATCACTGAATTGGTAGGAAACAAACTGCAATGCTTCGAAAATGCGGCAAACCATACCAACACTCGGGCGCGCTTGAATGCGGGTATTTGATAACTGATGATCTCCGTCGAATCTGCGGGGACCGCCGATCGAATTGTGGCGCGAAGTTTCTCGAATGCATTGCGTGCCTCTTCCGGCACGCTCGCCACATATTGGTCGACGGTCTGAATCTTCGTCCGGGCCTTACTCCTGGTAGGGGAAACGGAAGATTTTTTCTTCATTCGGCTGATGCTATAGCAGTCTTACAAAGCCATTCAACAGAGACCAACGAGCAATTGCTCAAAACAAAACCGCGTATCGAAAGATACGCGGCTTCAAAAACAATCCATATTCGCCCGCCGACTACACTTTCGTCTCGCGGTTCTTCAATACTTCAATTGCTTTCCGCAGTTGCTCATCCTGCTGCGGTGGCTTCGTTTTGTTTTCCTCAGGCTGCGTGGTCGTGTCCTGATCTTCCTCTGTTGTCACCGCATCGTCATCGGTGTCTGCAACCAGAATATTGGGTGTCACCGCCGTATCCTGAATCGCCTTGCCGCTGGGTGAGTAATACTTGGCAATCGACAGGATCAGGGCCGACCCGTCCGGCAGATCAATAATCTTCTGCACCGAACCGTCACCGAACGTCTTGTCCCCAACCACATCCCCGCGAGCATTCTCCAGGATCGCTGCCGCCACTACCTCGGCAGCCCCCGCCGTTCCTCGATTCACGAGCACCACAACCGGAAGGTTCGTGATCGCCTTCGACGCATCCGCAGCAAACGCCTCCCGCGGATACTTCTGGCCCTGCAGATAAGTGATCGTGCCGTGATTCAAGAACAGGTTGGCCGTCGCGATGCCTTCCGACTCTTCCCCTTCGCCGTTATTCCGCACGTCAAGAATCAGCTTCTTCGCGCCGTTCTTCTGCAAAGCCCGAATCTGATTTGCAATCTCTTGCGACTTCCCTTTGGTGAAAGTCTCAGCTTTGATATAGCCAACGCCATCTTCCACCATCTTGTCGGTCACGGGCGGAACGACTACCGCATCACGGGTGATCACGACCTTCTGCGGCTCGGCTCTGCGAGCGCGCACCACGGATACGGTCACCGTCGAGCCAGGCTGTCCTGCGAGCAGTGCCCGGATTTCCGCCAGCGACATTTCTCGCGTGCTGTGGCCTTCAATCGCTTCAAAGATATCCGAACCTTCGACGCCGGACTTGTCCGCAGGTCCACCCGGAATCACCGAGATCACCGCGGCATAGCCAAAACGTTTCGATACGGCGGCGCCGATATCCGCCTTCGCGTCCGTCTTCTTCGACTTGTAGTCCTGATATTCCTTTGGGCTCAGGTAGCTTGAGTTGGGATCGAGCGCCTCGAGCAATCCGTGCAGCGCTCCGTCGGTCACCTTCGGGATATTCGGTTCCTCGACATATTCGCTATTCACGCGCGAAAGCACTTCGCTGTACACCTGCAGTTGACGGTAAGCGCCGTCGTTGGACGAGGCGCGTACCCCTCCCAGTCCACCTACGACCATGAACAAAAGCACAGCGAAAGACGTGACGAGGATTGCAGCTTTGGTTTTCATTGACATCGTTTTCTGATCATCCAGATAGGAAGGGCCGGTCACTTCCAGAGAGATGCTTGCATTATATCTTTATTGATGTTCATTCCAACCCCCGGGCTGCCACAAATTGAACGCTGGTAACAATTTGTGGTCAAACACCACAGTTTCCACGTGGAGCCTTCGCACTCCGACAAAAACATATCCCGCACGTTGGCACGGTATCGTGCGTAAGTTGTTAAGAACGCGATATTTCTAATCGAAGTGACGGAGCGCTGTTACCGCGGGGCCTTGAAATTCACTGTAACCGACGTCTGAAAGTCCATCGGGTTCCCATTGGGCGCATACGGCTTGAATCGCCATTGCCGAATGGCATCCACGGCCGATCGCCCCAGAAGAATGTAGCCCTTGACCAGCTTCAGGTCCTGCACAGAACCATCCTTGCTGACCCAGACTTGGAGAACCACCGTCCCATCCAGTCGCTGCTGCAGTGCCTGAGGCGGATATTCCGGGTCAACCCTAGAAGCGATCAGGTTCCGCGAGACTTCTTCCGGTACCACTGTAGTCTGAAACGAATTCGCGGGCGTCTGCGAGGGCGCATTTTTGAGGCTGTCCGGAATGATCACACCGTTTTTACCCTCGTCCATCGGTGCTTGGTTCTCCGCAGCCGTTAGCGGCACCGACGGTCGCGGTCGTGCGACGGGCACAACGGTGGGCTTCGGGCTTTGCGACTGCACGTCGACCGCGGGTTCCCCTTGCAACGCCGTGGCTAACGGGGGTGCATCATTCGTTTGCGGGGCAGTACCGCCCGGCGTGTCCGTTTGTGCTGGCGCTTGAGCCCGAGCTAGAGCCAGAGCTTGGTCCGAACCGGGCGGCGGAGTGTATACAGGCGGAACTTGTGCGCCGCTTTTCGGTATGGTCTTGGTCTCAATGATCTGGATCTTGCTCGGATCCACATCGGTCGTGGTGAGCGGAGCGTTGTCCAGAGTCGGATCCTCCGCTTTCGTCGCCGAAACCTCGGCCTCGCTTTTTTCCGGAGTTTTTGCCGTGGAACTTGGTGCTGATTTCGTCTCTCTGCCAAACGGGAGCAGATGCCAAATCGAGCTTAACCGATCGCCATATGAATCCCCTGGGGCCCACACGTACACGACACCTGCGATCAGGATGCAGATGACTAACACAAATCCTAGACGCTGCGAATGAGGTTTCGGATGAGACGCTTCTTCCGCCGCCTCTTCAGGCTCTTCCGGCAAGGAAGAGAAAACGCTTGTCGAATCGGCCGAGGGCGGCGAACTCACGACCGGACTTGGTGGCGGCTCTTCGATCTTTGCGGGTGGCTTTGCTTCATCCCAGCGCTTCGTTTCCGGAGGCCGGGGTGCCACCGCGGACTCACGATGCGCCTCCGCTTCTCGAGGACTCGGCGCTGCTTGCCATCCTGCCACGCCCCCGTCCGGAGGCTCCGATTCAGCCGCATGCGCGGCGACCTCGAATGCACTACGAGGGGCGGTTTGTTCGAGGAATCCGGTCTTTTTTCCTTGGGCGTCTTTTTCAAGGAGATCTTCTGCGGCAGACGCCTCGAGGACTGCGGCTATGCGGTCTTCCTTTTCTTTCTGATCGGCACGACGAGAGAGAATTAGATCCCTTGCGGTGGAAAGCGTCTCCTCGGCCTGATGCGGATCGACGGGCTTCTTAATAACAGCGTTCGCACCTTGTTGCAGGGCCCGTCCCACGTCCTTGTCGTCCCTCACCAGCACGAGATTCAACGCCTGTCCTGCCTTCTTTTCTCGGGCGGATTTCAGTAGCTGAACGGCTTCTGACTCCTGCTCCCAATCGACCAGGATCGCGCCGTAAGTCTCGCGAGTCACGCGCTCGGTGGCGACCAGCAACTCCGTGCAGATCTCTGCTTCGATATGGAGGTCGGTCAGGATCTCGCAGAGGATCGCCGTCGCTGAGCTATCCGCCGAGAATAAAAGGGCGCGAAGTACCATCGTGCCCTCAGGCTAGAAGGTGGTAATGATTACAGCAAGTTACGGAGGTGGAAACAGACTTACACCAAGGTTCAACAGGCGTGTGCGAAAGGACGTGTCCTACGGAAATTTGAACTCGTGCCGGTCACTGTCTCACTCTTCGAGGTGGTTACTTGCCCACTCGCTTCTCGATCTTCTCAACTACTTGTTCGGGATCGGGATAGCCGGCGCCGAAGATCCTTGTCAGCGAATTCCCTCCGCGCTGGACAATCGTCTCGCCATCCAAGATGACATCAAATTTCCCGGTCTCCCCATCTGTAATGGTAGGTTCAATCCCGAGTCGTTCTTTGATCATTGCCGCGAGACTCGCGGCCCTGGGTCGATTGCCGACTCATGTCGGACACGAAACGATCTCAATCCTCAACGTTCGTTCTCCTTACTGCGGCGGTTTGGTCATCTCCATTGCCCAGATCGCCGCCGGACGCATATACATCGAAGCCCGATAATTCCCGGTTTCATCATAAGCCTCCGGCGTGCGAAACCAATAGCCCTTGGTCTCATACACCACGTGGTACACGCCCCATGCAGTATGGTAACCCTCGTCTTTCATATCGTCCCCGAGCATCAACGCGGCCACGCTGAACGTCGTCCCGATCCACACTTCCTGCACTTGCTCGTTGGATCGGATGATATCGCCGTTGGCGCCGATGCCGTTGACCGCTCCCATCTCACCCTTGCCAAATTTCAGCACGTTGTTGTCGTAGATCTTTTTCAGCGCGCTGCGCTGCATCTCGCGCGGCACCAGGTCCCCGAGTCCCGTCATCGTGGCGTACCACTGGCCGGCCAACTGGTCCGCCTGGATGTTGTCCCGATATTCGCTCTTGGTGTCGTAGTTGAAATAACTTCCGTTCCATAGCTTCTTGATGAAGCTGACCTGGCTTCGCGTATACAGCTCTTTATACTTAGCCGCGCCCGCCGTGTCGCCCAATGCTCGTGCCATTTCCTCAGCCGACCGCAGCGCCGCCAGCCACAAGCTTCCGCAATACGCACTCTCGCCCCGTACAACCCACACATCGTAAGTCTGATCCGGAAATCCGTCGTTCTCGGGAATTCCATCGCCGTCGTGATCGTATTTCCGCAGATACTCCAACGACTCCTGCACCGCGGGCCACGTATCGCGCAAGAACGCCGTGTCCTTCTTTCCGCCGAAAACATAGTCGCGCCACACCATCAGCACGAATTTGCTGTTCAGGTCCTTCCAGTCCGTTGTGTTCTGCCAGCTGAACTGGTTCGGCTGAAAGATCGGATCTTCCTCGGGAACTCCAAGGTCATGCGGCACCGATCCCTTGGCCTTCCGCGTCCTCAGCGCAAGAGCATTCGTCTGCTCCGACTTCCATTGCCAGATGTACTTATCCGGACTGTCTTGCGGAACTGTGGCGGCGAACTCGCGCAGTACCTGCTTGTCGATCTCCGGCCAGAATTTCACCAGTGGCATCGACCCGTAGAATCGCACGTCGAGTGTCGCGTAGTACGGATAGTCGAAGCACTCCATGAACGCGAAGCTCTGCGGCGTCTTTGGATCCGACCCCACCGGCCGTCCCCATAGCGTTCCGCCGTCCGCCAGAATGTAGAGTTCATTGAAAAGTTCTCCGCGGTACCACAGAGGCTTGCTTTCATCATTCACATACGGCGCCTGCCAGGCATCGATGGCGTCGCTCCATTCCGCGGACTTCAGCAACCCATCACGAGCAATATCCCAACCTTTGGTGCCAGTGGTTCCGTAGAAATCCGTGTAGCGCCGGTACCACTTCCGGCCAGACCCAAACTCGATGATGGGAAGATCCCACGCAATCACCATCGGAACAGTGCGCTTCTCTCCAGGCTTCAACGTGAAGCGAACCGCGATTGCCCCCGCCAGATTCTCACCGCTGCTGACCCAGCTCTCGCCGTCTCCTGCGAGGCTTCCATCCCGCGCGAACGCATCCCAAATCTGCCTGCCGTCACTCCCGGGGTCGAACGTCGCATGCTGAAAGATCTCGACTCCCGGTGTTTCCATACTTGCAATCACGAACTGACCGTCCCATTCGTCTTGCACCGTGCCAAAGCGATTGCGATCGAGCACTACTCCCTTCATCGTCCCCGCTCCGCCTTGCGGTTCGCTTACAAAGCGATTGCGGTTCCCGTGATTTCGGCGGCCGTCCAGGCTGTGGGAAAACGAATTGAACCATCCCAGCATATTGGCCCACGAGAGCATGACCGAAACGGTCACCGCGTGGTCGGTTGGATTCTCCGCATGCCACCGATACACGGCCACGGGATAACTGCTTTCGCGATAGTTTTCAGGAAGAATGGGAGAGAACTGTTCGAGCGTCACATGTGCCGGAAACTTGTCCCACCGGTAGTCGTACCAGGACTTCGGATAAAGTGCGTAATAGTCGCCCGCGCCCACCGGATAGTCCCACTTCCAGGCGCTTAAGTTGCGATTCTGCGGGTGCGTCGCGGTCAGCACCTGCGCCACACCCTCGGAGGCGCCCACCGATTTCTGAAACATCGCGAACTGATTCACATCCACCGTCTCGTACTTATGGACACCCGTTTTGAGATGCCAGCGGGAAAAGTCCCCGCGGTAGGTGCGCGAAAACGTCCCCGCTCCCAACCCACCCACCGGCGCTCCTTGCCAGTAACCATCGTCGATAAGATCGGTCAGAACCGGTTTGCGAGTGCCAGCGCTGGGAAGCGGCTCGCCCAGCGCGCGTTTCCAGGCTGCTTTTGGAATGGCGTCCCCGCTCCACGCCAACGACGTTAAAACGACAACCAGCACAAAAACCGCACGACACCTACGCAACAGCTTCATTGGTCCTCCAGCAAAGGCGAACTTGACGGGAACCCGGTAATCGGTCAAGCCGCGAACATTCTCCCAGAAAAATCGTTTTTCTACTAGCAAAAACGGACCCCTCCATCCTCTAGCGGAACTTCCTTCGGTTCAAACTGGGCTATAATCCGGAATCTCTCTCTCATGCGCAGTCTCCTTCTTCTGGGGTTTTTGTCCGCAACGTTGGCCTCTGGACAGATAACCTCTTCCGTTGCATCTCCCAACAAGCCCCAGGACAGCCGGCCTGTACGTTCCCTCCCGCACTTCGAAGACATCGGCCAGCAAGCCGGGCTGACCGTCTCCCACATCTCCTCTCCCGACAAGCGCTACATTATCGAGTCGGTCAGCGGTGGCATCGGACTCATCGACTGCGACAACGATGGCAAGCTCGATATCATTGCCGTCAACGGCTCGAACGTGGATCGCTATCGCCAGCATGGCGGAGATCCCCTCATTACGCTGTACCACCAGGACGCTGACCTGAAGTTCACCGACATCACGAAGCAAGCCGGACTCAATCGCATCGGATGGGGCATGGGCGTCGCTGTAGCCGATTACGACAATGACGGCCTTCCCGATATTTACGTCACCGGCTACGGCGGAAATGCCCTCTATCACAACTTGGGAAACTGCAAATTTGAAGACGTCACCGAGAAAGCAGGTTTGGCCGTTGGCGGCCTAAGCCTCGGAGCTGCCTGGGGTGACTACGATCGCGACGGCCGGGTTGACCTCTTCGTCTCCCGCTATGTGCACGTCGATATGGACAAGCTGCCCGAGCTCGGCAGCGACGAGAAGTTTTGCCGCTTCCGCGGCGTTCTCGTCCAGTGCGGTCCCTGGGGAATGCCGGGAGAGACCGATTTTCTCTTTCATAATCGCGGCGACGGCACCTTCGAAGATGTTTCCAAGAAAGCTGGCGTTGAAGATTCAAAACACTATTACGGCATGGGCGTCGTCTGGGGCGACTACGACAACGATGGCTGGCCCGACCTCTACGTCGCTGATGACGCCGGGCCGAATTACCTCTACCACAACAAGCACGATGGCACCTTTGAAGAAGTCGGGCTGATGCTGGGCGCCGATCTGAGCGGCGATGGCCAGGAACTGGGATCGATGGGCGTGGATATGGGCGACTACGATCACAAGGGCAAGCTCGATATCTTCGTGACCGAGTTCGTCGATCAATCCGATACGCTCTACCACAACAACGGTAGCGATGGTTTCGCCGATGTCAGCTGGAGTTCAAAGATCGCCCAGCCCAGCCATCCTTACGTCGGGTGGGGTAATGGCTTCTTCGACATGGACAATTCCGGATGGCTCGACATCTTTGTCGCTAACGGGCACGTCTATCCGCAGGTCGACACCATCCCCAACGCCGCCCACTTCCGCCAGCCCATGCTCCTGTTCGGCAACAAGCACGACGGTACATTTGAAGAGTCAGGAGCGGCCGTCGGCTTCGCGGACATTCCTCTCCAATCGCGTCGTGGAGCCGCTTTCGGCGACATCAACAACGATGGTTGCGTTGACATCGTGACTTTGAACGTTGGCGCGCCACCTTCTCTGTTGCTGAATCACTGCCAGAACGGAAATCATCGCGCCCTGTTCAAATTGGTAGGTACCAAAAGCAATCGGCTGGCGATCGGCGCTCGTGTGACCGTCAGGGCGGGTGGATTAACCCAGTTCAGCGAAGTGAAAGGCGGGTCGAGCTATCTATCGCAGAACGACCTGCGTCAGCATTTTGGCTTCGGGAAGGCTGCCAAAATCGACCAGCTCACGGTTCGCTGGCCAAATGGTCAAAGTCAGGTCTTCCGCGACCTGCCCGCTGATTTCATCTACACCATCGTTGAGGGCCAGGGCATCAAGAACAAGATCCCCCTTCCTTCTCCTGATGCCGTAACGGCAAAAAGTCAGTAAAATTGCCCGTCGGATGCACTTCTGCACTTCAATTCTGGTTGGGAAAGACGCATGATCAATCGCAAGAATTCCGTCGTTGGTCTCATTCAATTGGCTGCTGCTTCGCTGGGCATAATGCTCTTCGCTGGTAATTTGTGTGCGGCACAAATGCAGGGAAACCCTGCCGCCGCTGGTCCTAAAACCGCCGAACAACAGTTCAAAAACATCCAGATCCTCAAAACCATCCCTGCGGATCAATTGATTCCCACCATGCAGTTCATCTCCGGCTCGCTCGGCGTGGAGTGCGAGTTCTGTCATGTGGAAGGAGCCATGGACAAGGACGACAAGAAGCCCAAGGCCGCCGCCCGCAAGATGATCCAGATGATGATGGCCATCAACAAAGAAAACTTTGAGGACCATCGCGAAGTCACTTGCAATACCTGTCACCGTGGAAGCCCGCATCCGATGAGTATTCCGGCGATTGCCGGCGCGGAAGCGTCTCCCGCGATGGCACACGATCATGCCGACGACGAAAGTCAACAGGCCAACGCGCAACAATCAGCCGATCCGATCCTCGAGAAATATCTTTCGGCTGTGGGCGGCGCCGGCGCCCTGAAAAAGATTTCCAGCCGCGTCGAAAAAGGCACGGCCAGCATGGGCGATCATCAAATGCCCATCGAGATCATCACCAAGGCTCCTGACAAGCGCGTCTCCTATCTCCATTTACCTGGTGGCGACAGCATCACGGCCTACGACGGAACCAAGGGCTGGCTCGGCAATCCCGGACACCCACCACGGCCGATGGGGCCCGCTGAAAACGAAGGCGCGCGTCTAGACGCTGACTCGTACTTCCCCGCCCACCTGAAAGAAATCTTCAGCACCTTCAAAGTAGGCGACTCCGAAAAAATCGGCGGACAGGAAGCGGTCGCGGTTCGCGGACTGCGCGATGGCAAACCTCCCGTGAAGCTTTACTTCGACCAACAGTCGGGATACCTCGTGCGCATGGTTCGCTACGCGGACACCCCATTGGGACTTCTTCCCACCCAAGTGGACTATGCGGACTACCGTGATTCAGGCGGCGTGAAAGTCCCCTTCCGCTGGACCATCGGCCGTCCGTCAGGAAGCTTCACGATCCAGATCGATCACATTGACGTAAACGTTCCAGTCGATGCGGCGAAATTCGCTCAGCCGGCTCCCCCGCCGAAACCGCCCGGCTCTTAACGGGGACGTCAGCAATGCGGTCTCGCTCGTGCCGCGAATGAATCTCAGACGGGCCCGCTTGGGGTTGAAAGGCACTTATGGCAAAGCCGACGATCGTTCGTTTTTGTTCTGCTCTGGCTTGCTCGCTCGTGGTTGCCGCCCTGCTTCACTCACAAAATCAGCCGGCAACTGGCACGAACAGTGCATCGCAATCCACTCCCGTGTTTCGGGCAACTGCCCGCCAGGTGCGGGTTGACGTCGTAGTCGCTGAGCATCGCGGAGCCTTCGTCCCAAACCTCCAGCCAACGGATTTCACCCTCCTCGAAGATGGCAAGCCACAAACGATCCTAGGATTCGCCGTTCACACCACGCCGCCGACTTCCAAAGATCATCCCGCTCTGCAACTGCCGCCGCATCAATACAGCACCTTCACCTTCGTAACGCAGGAGCCGGATCGTCCGGTCACGATCGTCCTCCTCGACATGCTCAACACCAGCGGCCAGGGACAGCAATATGCGCGCAAGCAGATGCTCCAGTTCCTGAAAGGCCTTCCGCCGGGACGCCCGGTCGCTCTTTTCACGCTCACGTCGAAACTGACCATGGTTCAGGGGTTCACCGGCGACTCCAACACTCTCGTGAAGGGAGCGACCGTTGTTCTGGCCAATACCCCATTACTCACGACAACGGAGGCACAAACGCAGCCGGAAGAAATTGGCGCTCGCTCGCTGGAAGCAGTAGCTGCGCCATCCACGATGGGCCCGACTCCTCAAAATGTCACCGCGCCTATCGCTCCCATCGGACAGGCGATCCGGAAGCCCTCGGATCGCATAGGTTGTCAAGGAGAAAAATCGATTTTGTGATGATGCCCGCAACTTTTTACTAAACTTGGACACACCGTGACCTTTCAGTCACAATTTCTGTGGAAACTCACAGAGCTTCTCCAAATTTTCGGATAAAATTCGCCGGCCAAATTGAGCGGCGTGAAATCGGGACGTCACACTTAGGAGAGTAAGCTCACTCGTCATGTCCAAAACTCGGAAGCCGCGGCCAAAAAAATCGCTCGCCATTACTCTGAAAGCTGTCGCGGAGCACGTCGGCCTTACGCCCGGCACCGTGTCCGCTGTTTTGAACGAGGCTCCTTCGTCGCGATCGATTCCACAACACACGAAGGCTCGCATCTTCGCAGCCGCCAAGGAACTCAACTACCGTCCCAATTTCTTCGCGCAATCGTTACGCAAGAAGCGCACCTATACGATTGGAGTAATCGTCGAGGAAATCGGCGACGCTTACGGTTCTCTCGTAATCAGCGGCATCGAACAATATCTGCGACAGAAAAATTACTTCTTCCTTACCGTTGTTCATCGCCACGATCCCGATCTGCTCGACCGCTACGCACAAATTCTCTCCGAGCGTGGCGTCGAAGGCTTCATCACCGTCGACATGCAATTGCGCGAAGCTCCCTCGCTCCCGACCGTGGCCGTTGCCGGCCATAAAGCGTTCGCCGGCGTGACCAATATTGTGATCGATCATCACCACGCTGCTACCGCCGCTCTGAAGCACTTGCTCGAGTTGGGACACAAAGATATCGCGTTCATGAAGGGCCAACCCTTTAGCTCGGACTCCACCGAGCGCTGGAATGCGATTTGCCAGGTTGCCAAAGATCTCAAAATTGACATTCGCCCTGAGTTGACAGTGCAGATCGACATCGACGATCCCACTCCTCAACTCGGCTACCCGTTCGCCAAGAAGCTGCTCGAACGCAAAGTGCCCTTCACCGCGCTGTTCGCTTACAACGACATCTCGGCTCTTGGTGCAATCCGTGCCTTTCAGGAAGCCGGCTTGCGTGTGCCTCACGATGTTTCCGTGGTTGGATTCGACGACATCCAGGGCGCGGCCTTCAACACACCAAGCCTCACCACGGTTCGGCAGCCGCTCACGCGCATGGGCTCCATCGCGGCGCAAACCTTGCTCGAGCGTATCGAGGGAAACGAAGACTATCCCAGCGAGATCGCCATCGAGCCGGAGTTGGTGGTGCGTGAGTCGACCAGTCGGCGAACCTGAAGCTCTCGCGTTCATTCAAGCGAACGAACCGTTGGCTTCGGGTCGGCCGCAATCTCAACTCAGATATTCGGGGAGGTTTCCATTCACGTACTCGGCATCGACGTCGGAACCGGCGGCACGCGCGCGCTCATCATCAACGAGCACGGACATGTAGTGAGTTCCGCCACCGAAGAGCATGCGCCCTTCGCTTCCCCACAGATCGGCTGGGCCGAGCAGGATCCCGAGGACTGGTGGAGAGCCTGCGGCCTCGCGATTCGAAAGGCGCTCAAGCAGTCTGGCTTGAGCGGTGATGACATCGCGTGCGTCGGCTTCTCCGGCCAAATGCACGGCGCTGTGATGCTCGACGATCGAGATGACGTCGTTCGCCCCGCGCTGATCTGGTGCGACGTTCGCACCGAACCTCAATGTCAGGAGATCAATCAGAAGTTGGGCTCCGCTCGCGTCATCGAGCTTACCTGCAATCCCGCACTTCCCAATTTCACGCTTACGAAGTTTTTGTGGGTCCGCGAGCACGAGCCCGATAACTGGCGCCGCGTCCGCTCTGTGATGCTGCCCAAAGACTACATTCGATTCCGATTGACCGGGGATCGCGCGATCGACATGGCCGACGCCTCCGGCACCTTGATGCTTGATGTCGCCCACCGTAGATGGTCCGCCGAAATACTCGGAGCCGCCGAGATCGACGAGCGCCTTCTTCCGCAGCTCTACGAATCTCCCGACGTCTGCGGCCGCGTCTCGCTCGAAGGAGCGCAGGCAACCGGACTGAAATCCAACACTCCCGTAGTCGCCGGCGCGGGCGATCAAGCAGCTGGCGCTACCGGCATGGGAATCGTCACGGCTGGAGCTGTCAGCGCCACCATCGGCACTTCGGGCGTCGTGTTCGCCGCTACCGATCGCCCGGCTCTCGATCCGCAAGGACGTCTGCATACCTTCTGTCACGCGGTTCCCGGCCAGTGGCACGTCATGGGAGTAACGCAAGCCGCCGGTCTTTCCCTGCGCTGGTTCCGGGATCAGTTCGGATCCGTCGCTCGTGACAGCCGTGATCCCTACCAGCACCTCACCGATGACGCCGCCAAAGCTCCGCCCGGATGCGACGGCCTTCTCTGGACTCCTTATCTCATGGGTGAGCGCACACCGCATCTCGACGCCAACGCTCGTGCCGCTCTCGTAGGTCTCACCGCCTCGCACACCCGCGCTCACGTCATCCGCGCGATTCTCGAAGGAGTCGCCTTCAGCCTGCGCGACACTTTCACCATCTTTGAGGAGATGCGAGTGCCGGTGAAGCGAATACGTCTCGGCGGTGGTGGTGCGCGTTCGCCGCTTTGGTGCCAGATCCAGGCCGACGTCTATGGACAGGATATCGAGATCGTGGAAGCCGAGCAGGGTGCCGCCTACGGCGCCGCGATACTCGCGGGTGTCGGGGCGAAGTTGTGGGCAACTGTCGACGAGGCCTGCGCCGCCGTGGTCCGCGTGCGCGAAACCGTGCCCACTCGCGCTGACATCGCATCGCAAATGAACTCTGCCTACGCGGCTTACCGGCGTGTCTATCCGGCGACAAAGACTATCTTCAGTGCTTGAGTTTGTTCGAGTCTGTAGCTCACTTTTTTGGAAATTCTTCTTTCATTCGCAGCCGAATAACTCAAGGTAGAATGCGCTCTGCACCAATCATACTGAATATTTCGTTTTCTTAGGCTGCATCTCTCCGCGAGGAGCACATGGCTGAACTTTCTCAATCCGCGATTTCCCGCCCTTCCTCTCCCACGCTTTTGCGCGCGGCCCCGGTCTTCTTGGCGTTTCTCGCAATGGGCTTCGGCGACGCGGTTGCCCCCTTCGTCGGACTCGCGCGTCAGGATTTTCATCTTTCCAACTTCGGTGCGCAGCTAATCGCGTTCACGGGCTTCATCATGTTTGGCATCCTTTCTGTACCGCTCAGCCTGTTCCAGGATCGAAAAGGCAAGAAGTCTGTCCTACTCCTCGGTCTCTGCGTGATGCTGGTCGGCCTGCTACTGCCCGCGCTCTTCGGGTTCACAACGTTTCCGATGTTCCTCCTGATGGTGCTTCTGCTGGGTGCAGGAGCGACGACTCTTCAGGTCGCGGGAAACCCGCTCATGCGCGATGTCTCCTCCGAGGGAAAGTATTCCCGCAACCTTTCGCTTGCTCAATTTGTGAAGGCAATCGGATCTTTGTCCGGACCGCTGATCCCCGTCATCGCGGCACGCGCATTCGGCATAAGCTGGCGGGTGATTTTTCCCGTTTATAGCGTCGCTGTTTTTATAACGTTGTTATCGGCCCTGGTCTTTTTGCCCCCCACACCTCGCGATCCAACTCATCATGCCGCAACTTTCCGTTCTTGCATTGATCTGCTTCGCAATGGCTACGTGGCCATGATGGTCTTGGCCATCTTTCTCTACGTGGGCGCGGAAGTCTCTGTAAGTTCCAGCATCCCCCTTTACTTGAAAGATAGATACGGAATTGATGTCGCGAGGACTGGACTTCTGGGGACTGGGCTCTTCTTTGCCGCACTTACAATCGGGAGATTTTCCGGCGGCGTAGTGTTGAACTGGATCAAGCCCAAAACCTTCTACATCGTCACTTGCGTGATCTCGATGCTCGGTCTGCTAGGTCTTTTCGCGCCCTCTGAACCCGCAGTCGCCGTCGCCTTCTTCGTCATCGGTCTTGGATTCGCGAATATTTTCCCGCTCGTTTTCTCCATCGCTGTTGACAGTCGTCCACAAGACATCAACCCGCTTTCAGGTCTCATGGTCATGGCCATCGTCGGCGGAGCTTTTCTTCCTCCGCTCATGGGCCTCATCGCCGACACCGCCCATTCGGTGCAAATTGGATTTCTCCTCCCGCTGGCCGCCATCCTCTACATCACGTGGGTCGCCGTCGCGAATCTCACAAAACCGACCGAAGCTTGATTACTGACCTTCCTCATGGCTTCCCAACTTCCTGACGACCGCATTGTGATGACGCTTGACGCCGGGCGCACTGGGCTGAAGTTTTCCGCGATCCGCGGAATAGAAATCGTCGTTGGTCCCGTCACTCGTGCCACGGAAGGAGACAATCTTGATCGCTGCCTTCATAACATCATTGATGGATTTGAAACTCTGCAGCATTCGCTGCCCGCAGCACCTGTCGCAATCAGCTTCGCGTTTCCTGGTCCCGCGGATTATCCCCGCGGCATCATCAGTAACTTGAAAAACTTTCCCGCCTTCGAGGGCGACGTCGCTCTTGGTCCGATCCTTGAAGACAAATTTCACATACCTGTCTTCATCAATAACGATGGAGATTTGTTCGCTTACGGGGAGGCCATCGCCGGTTTTCTCCCTTATGTAAACGATCTTCTTGCGAAGGCTGGAAACCCGAAACGATTCCGCAACCTTCTCGGCATAACGCTGGGAACGGGCTTTGGCGCGGGCATCGTGCACGATGGACAACTTCTGCTCGGGGATAACTCCGCCGCTGGCGAAGCCTGGCTTCTCCGCAACAAACTCGATCCCAACACCAACGCCGAAGAAGGCACCTCCATTCGCGCAGTCCGCCGCGTCTATGCGCAACACGCCCATACAAACTTTGAAGATGCGCCCGAACCAAAGGTGATCTTCGAGATTGGAATGGGTCAGGCGCCGGGAAACCAGGAAGCTGCCCGCGAGGCGTACCGTCAGCTTGGTGTCGTTACCGGAGACGCGATCGCCCAAGCCCTCACCCTGATCGACGGTTTGGTGGTACTTGGAGGTGGTATATCCCCAGCATGGCCGCTCTTCATGCCCGCCCTCATCGAATCGCTGAACGCAACCTACGACGCGAACAGACTCCCGCGTCTCCCGTCCATAGTCTTTAATGCGCAAGACTCGGCAGATCTTGAGCGCTTCCTTCACGGCGATGCGCGCCAGGTTTCTCTCGGCCACTCTGCACGAACCATCGAGTTCGACCCCATGCGACGCACCGCTGTCGGTCTATCTCGCCTCGGTACCACCTTGGCAGTGGCTGTAGGCGCAAGGGCTTTCGCCTTACGAAAGCTTGATCATCCGGATTAGACGAACCTCGCTTGTTCGTTTTACCAAAAGTACTTTCGG